>OBYW01000029.1_pt1 | contig 164225 bp, 134 predicted proteins | sample 1476841 | NCBI WGS metagenome assembly OBYW01 (sample SAMEA2580222, study PRJEB22360) | human gut metagenome | biome: human gut; feature: human-associated habitat; material: faeces | place: Denmark | collected 2008/2010
TTTATCGGTAGTCGGGGTGACTGGATTCGAACCAGCGACCACACGCCCCCCAGACTTCGCGAGAGATAAACTGATAACGGCTGATTATCAATTGTATATACTCTATTGCATCTCTTTCGGTTTACACTATGGTTTACCTATAGTATAATGCTGCTTGTTAATACTAAATCTTTATTTGGAATTATTGCTAATTAGTTAATTCCTATATGTCTAATTCTCATTTGCAAAAATAATACTTTTATTATTAATCTGTGCCTTCTATCGAGTAATTTTTATAGTCAGTTTTCCTTTTCAAATCCCCTCAAACTCTTATATATGATAAGATAGCTTGGAGCATTATTCAGCACTGCAATGAAGAGTGCGTACGGCTTCAAGCATTAATGATAAAAACAATTACCGGGTCATACTTATTTTCAGAAGATGGATAAGCATGTAGATTCGATGATGCGTAGCAATTTCAGTATGTGGACAAGACATAAAGTTCCCCACGAAAGAATGTATGCCGCATGATAGGCCAAGTAAATGCGAGGAGCTATTTACAACGGTTCAACTATCACAACCAGTCGAAAGATTGGTCTATTTTTTTCTTCTCCCCTTCCTTGATTTCCCTTCAAAGCCTTATATATGAGAAAAGTATATAAGAGAAATAGAGAATAGAAACATAATTACTAACAATTTAAAACTAAGAGACATGGGAAATTTAATTAAAGGATTGAAGGTCGCAGCTTATGTGGCCGAGATTATCGTGGCAGGTTCAGTAGTAATCGAACTTGCAGAAAAGTATTGTGGCAAATTCGGAAAAAAGAAGATTGCCACGAGTGAAGTCAAGGCCGTTGATGCTGCGACTGAAAACTGATAGAACGTCTGTGAATGGATTATGACAAGAAAGCGGACGTGATAATAACAATATTGGAGGTAGCAACTTCAATACTCAAAGGAATAAAGAAGCTAAGAGGTATATTCATAAAAGCAAAGAAATGACACCTCTTGGCTTTTTGTTTTTTCACCGCATTTTATTAACCGACTAAAAAAATAACAAGAGTATGGAAACAATGACTAATGAACTTACTGTCATTCCAAGAACAATCGGAATGGTAACAAGAATGATGGATGCAATTGGTGTCGAAGATGCTGTAATCGTATCGGAAGAGCAGGAGGAGCATCCAAATTTTATTGAGAGTAACACCTCAAGTATTACACTTGAAGAACTTGAAAGGAACTGTATTGTACCCAGCTTCGGAGACAACCAGCTAACAATCAGCCACCAGAAATTTATCCACCAGGTAGAAGATGCTGCGAGAGTATATTTTACCGGAGAGAACTTTGGAAACACGGAAATCAGAGTATCACATAAAATCCTGGGCAGAGTGCCGAGTGCATTGACCAAGAGGAAGGAAGAACTTAAACCGGAGGACGAGACCATCTACTATCAGAGAATGGCCTTCTGTTTTCATATCCGTTCCATGAGCAGAATGATGAACGGAGAAGAAGTACATCTATGTATCGGTGGTGTTAGAAGCCTGAACGAGGAAAACTTATACAACCGGAAATCCCCCGAGAAATTCAAGATCTTTATCGGGTGGAGGGTTCGTGTGTGTTCAAATCTGATGCTGACCAATGATGGCTTGACCGGACGACTGGAAGTGATGAGTGATGCAGATATATACAGTTCAGCACTCAGACTATTTCAGGATTTCAAACCGGAGCAAAATTTGAGATTACTTGAAAACCTGGGAAGAACAAAGATTTCACAAGAGCAGTTTTGTCAGATAATAGGCAGGCTCAGACTATATCAAGCTTTACCTGCTCCCCAACTTAGAGAACTGCCGAAAGTAATCTTGGGTGATTCCAATGTCAATGCGGCTACGAAAGGCTACATAGAGAATCCTAATTTCGGGTTACGCGGCAGGGATAATATTTCATGCTGGGATCTGATGCAGCTTCTTAATGACGCCGCCAAACAATCCTACATAGACAAGTTCCTGGAGAGAAATCAGAATTGCACTGATTTTTCTGTAGGTATCCAGAGAGCTTTAAACGGTGAAGATACTGAGAATTACGGATGGTTTTTGAGTTAGACCTGAAAATAAATTAACTCACAAAGGAGAAAGAACTAAAATATAGCAAACCGGTTCTTTCTCCCTTTTTTGTTGAACCCTTTAAAAAATAAATGATATGGAAGTGAATGATATTATGACATACATAGACAGATTGCTTCAAGGCTGTTCAGATAAAAGATGTGCAGAGATTCTAAAGGAAGTAACGGAGGAATGTCAGTCACGTATAGATGAATGTAAGAAAGGTGCTTATTCTAAATCATTGCAATAGGAATAATATATAAACAATAATGAATATTATGGAAAGATACGAATTGGAAAACAGCAGGGAATTCAAGGCTGCAAAAGAACTTGAACATGCCCTGAACGACTATGGGTGGAATGAGAAAAGGTTCGCCATTGCAGTTACCACATTCCACAGGACCCTGCAACAGACCTTATTCAGAAGTATGGTTGAAGTGATTAAGATTATGGGAAGTGAAGGTTACGGATATGACCTGAGGAACAGGGCTTCGCATGAGATATGTAAGAAGATAGTGGAATCGGGAGTTCTGGAAGACGAGACGATACCATTCATCTGAAACGGTTGAGACATACCGAACTAATATTCCGGGGAGGGATATTTCCGATTAAAAGGAAGTATCCCTCCTTTTTTATTTACCGACAATTTAAAATTCAGAAGATTATGTTATTCTATAATTTTTATGGTTATGAAGAATTCAAGGCCCGTTTCGGACTTGAAAAGAGAGAGAATGGTACAGTGGTAAGAAAAAACAGGATATTGCTGGCCCACCTGAAAAATCCTGTACTACTAAAGTATTGCAGGGAACATGGTGATTATACCCTGCTACATATATATGATATGGCTGCCCTGCAGAAGAAAGTGGTTGAAGCCGTCTTGAAATCAGGAGAAGATGATGAAAAGCTGCCTTATGAAGTGGAACTGATAGGCAGGACATACTACTCTTCCAAATATAGGACTGACGAAGCCAAAGGCCTGTGTGAGGATCTGGATAAAAGTTCAGTCCGCTATGTCAACATTGAACGTAACCGGGTTTTCAAGATGAGGGCCGGAAAGTTCATGAGGGAGCTTATACTTGAAACAGGGATAGGGAAACTTATTTCTCCCTGTGTCGTAAACTGGATTGCAGGGGATGTTTTCACTCAGCAATGGTGTACTTATACTCATGGGAAATCACCTGATATGGAACTTCATGTCAACAATGATTTTGGGAGAATCTATGACAGTAACTATTGTAAAGGGAGTTTCGGTTCATGCATGGTGGATGAGAACAGGACTTCGTTCTATCATGATTCGGTAAAAGCCAAGGCTGCATACATAATAGACAAGACGGGGCTGATTGTGGCAAGGGCAATTCTTTTTACCGATGTTACGGATCAGGACGGCAAGAAATGGAGGCTGCTTGAAAGGCAGTATTCCTCGGAAGGTGATGATGTATTGAAACGCCTGCTTGTGGATAAACTTATTCAGGAAGATTATATTGACGGCTACAAGGTGATCGGTGCTTCCTGTCATGATGCAAATTCCTTTGTGGATGTTTGTGGCAACTCATTGTCTGACAGAAAATTTGAAATAGATTGTGAACTGGAACTGGAAGACACGCTTTCCTATCAGGATTCTTTCAAATGGTATAGTTATAATCAGAACAAAGCCTATAACTACGAAAACTCCGGGACCTCATACAACCTTGATACAACGGACCTTAATCTTTACGGGGATGATAATGAAGATGATGGAGAATGGGATGCTTACCACCAATACTATTGTGATGATACAAGGCTCTGCTATCGGAACGGAAGGGTAATCTGGGTGGATTCAGAGAACCTGGATGATTTTGTATGGATAGAATCAAAGAACGAATATCACCATGAAAACGATTGTGTCTGCTGTGATGAATGTGGGACGGGTATTCTGGAAGATGACGCCATGTGTTCGGAAGTGACGGAGAAATACTATTGCTGCAAGGAGTGTATGGAGAAAGCGGAGAATGAGTTCAAACGGAAGAACTGGAATTATTCAGAATATGATGATGAATGGTATGAGGATTACACCGATATAACCTATATCCATATCTGGAACGAAGAGGAATGCTCCTATGAGGATAAAAGCATCAATACGGATACATTATGCAGGCTGTTGAGAAATGAGGAAGCATGGGAGTTTGGTGAGGATGTATTTGACAAGGTAAATCCGAGTACCAATCTCCCGTATGGTTATAAACTTAAAAAAGAAATGAATCATGAATATACAATTATTGAAGAAGCTGTATAGTATCTACAGCCCCAGCGGAAAGGAGCAGAAGATGGTGAAGTTCCTCTGTTCCTATATAAAACAACTCCCCGGAAACATATCCGTATCAAAGGATAAATTCGGGAACCTGTATGTGGTAAAGGGAGAATCTGAAACTTACGCTTGCTTAGTGAGCCATATCGACCAGGTTTCACACTGCAAGCATTCAAAGGATTTCAAGGCGGTGGAGACCAGGGAAATCATATTCGGTTATTCGCCCAAGAACAGGAGGTTTGAGAATTTGGGAGCCGATGACAAGAACGGAGTGTTCATCTGCCTTGAATGCCTGAAGAAGTATGATGCTGTTAAAGTGGTCTTTTTTAGAGAGGAGGAGACCGGATGCAGGGGAAGTTCTGAAGCGGCGATGTCCTTCTTTGATGACGTGAGGTTCGTTATCCAGCCTGACCGTAAAGGCAATTCAGACCTTATTACAAACATAGGTTATTCCGGGTTGTGTTCAGACGAGTTCATTGAAGCGATAGAACCTGAAAAATGGAACTATAAGGAAGAAAGCGGATTGATGACCGATGTCCTGGCATTGAAAGAAAACGGACTTGGGGTCTCCTGCTTAAATGTCTCATGCGGTTACTACAATGCCCATTCTGACGAGGAGATAACAATAAAGAAAGACCTGCTGAAATGCCTGATGTTTATAGAACATATCATAGAGGATTGTACCGGTGTCTATCCCCATGTTCAGGACGATTCATATTTCAGCCCCTATGAGTTTGAGGACGAGGTTTACGATATGCTGAACCATGACCCGACATTAACCCCTGAAGACCTTTATGACATGTATTCCACCAATTTTCCACACTTCGGATTGGAGGATTATAGAAAGATATGTGAGGATTACCGGATGTTCTGGTATGATGATGAAGAAGATATATATGAAGAAAAAAGTACGGACTTAAAAACTTTGGAAGTATGGAAAGAGACATGAATTACGATTTGGAACTGGCCAGGTATATCTGGTCAATCCTGAAATCCGATCTCCCCGTCCTTATGTCCTGGGGAGTTGAGATTGAGACAGTGAAAGTAATAAAGTGTGGTATTGAATTCAAGGTCAACGGATTCAAGCACACCGGAAAAGTTCAGATAGTCTTGAATGAAGGTGCAGACCTGTTTGAAGTCTGTCTGATTGGTGAGGATGGAGAAATCAGGGATAAGAGGGAAGACATCTACTTTGACATGCTTGTTTCCGAGGTGGATGGACTTGTGGAGAAAACCGATGATTATGAAAAGAGGATTGCTGAAACATATAATATTATAAGGTATTAGCGGTTCTCTGAAAAATCGGGAAATGTGACAACGGGCTTTCTGTGAGGGAGTAGATTTTATAGGAACTCGAAATCTCATGGAAAGCCTTTTTTATGAACCAACGTGAATGGTTACATAGATTAGACGAACATCCAGCCTGTGGAACCACTGTTAAAACTATTAAAAAAAAGACGATGAAGAATGAAAACCAATATGTGGCTTATCTTCGGGTAAGCACACAAAAACAAGGATACTCAGGACTGGGACTTGACGCACAGAGGGAGATAATACAGAAATACCTCTGTGGAAAAACGCCGGTTGCTGAATATATTGAAATTGAATCGGGCCGGAAAAAGGACAGACCCAAACTTAAGGAAGCGTTGGCCCTATGTAGAAAAGATGGAGCAACGTTGATTGTGGCAAAACTGGATAGACTGGCAAGGTCGGTTTCATTTCTGTCCAACCTGTTAGAAAGTGATGTGGATATAGTATTTTGCGATTTCCCACAAGCAAACAAGATGATGCTGCATATCCTGTCCGCAATATCTCAATACGAAGCTGAATTGATAGCAGCCAGGACGAAAGCATCATTGCAGGCCAAGAAAACAAGAGGATTCAGACTTGGCAATCCGGAACACTTGATGAAGAGACATGAACAGGCTATCCAAAACAGTATCAGGACTTGTAAGCGGAAAGCGGACAATAACCCTAATAATACGAGGGCTGTCGCAATGCTCCGTACATTAATCAAGGAGAACCATACCCTGAAGGAGATGGCTGATATTCTGAACAGGGAGGGATTCGTTACTTCCCAAGGATGCTGCTTCTCCAAATCAACTGTATATAAACTGATTAAAAGGTATAACTTAAAAGAGGATTGAAATTATGGAACCTAAATATATATTGATTCTAGACTTTTTTGTCGGCTGTCTGAATATCATAAGGCTGACGGACGAAGAACTGAGAGAATCAGAGGAATATGAGGACTTTGAATCTTTCCTTTCAACCATCGAGGAGAGATACGGATTCAGACTTAACAGTTGCCAATGGATGGTTACAGAAAATCTGGACATCTATTGCTATCAGAACGGGGAAGAGACAGAACCCAATCTGTTATAGTCAAATAAGGAAGAGAAACCGGGAGTAATACTTGGTTTCTTTTTTTTCTTCGGTTTGGTCGGAGACAAGAGCGTGGAACGTAAGTGGAATGTATGACATAACTGGAAGACAAAAGTGTCATAGTCGAGTAAGTGAAACCGCTCCACATTCTTATAGTCCCTACCGGTTTTCATTCCGTTACGGGCCATATGTTATCATTACGACAATAGTTTGTCAATCATTGACTGTAACTGCGGCATATCACAATATTGATTGCTTCCACCGGTATAATCCTTTGCGTGCCGGGCAGTCCGTATCATGAACGAACCGAGTTCTATCCTTATCCCATCATCCATCCGCATATCTGCGGAATGATTCAGGTATACGAACTTACCGTTACGTTCAATAAAGCAACTTGTATAGTAATGCCCCTTATTCTCGGATACGACCGCCGCACCCACGGCTTCTGCATATCTGGATATTTCACGCAACAATGCCGTTTGAAAATTGCTGTATTCCTCTGAAACATAAGTTCCTGCGTCTGCAAGGACAGAAGATTGCCATTTGGTATAAAAAGTCTGTGCCATATTCCGTTGCTTCTAATTCTGTAAATATAATGTGAGTCGGTAATAAAGATTAAATTTATTCATTTGAAAATCAGCAATATAACAATAAAAGCAATATATTTGTAGTGTTCAACTGACATTCTAAGCGATTATCATTATGTTTTCAGAGGTTAAAGTTACGAAGATTTATTGTATGGCGGTTGGTTTTTCCAAAGAATTTGCAAAAATTCAGGAAAAGACATATAGCCAAAAGTAAGAATATTAAACACAGCATGCGCCATTCCTTGAATAATTTCATTGCCAACCCGCCCCTGTCATAGCAGCGTACTTCTTCCAATCAAAACGGCCTGCGACTATATTGCAACAGAGTGATCTTAGAGCCACCATACCTTTCCAACTCTGAAAATCTTTCCTGTAACTTGTTCTTTTCATAATGAATATCAATTTAATGAGCCATGTTGTAGTAAATGTCGGGTTCGCTCGAGACGTTGTAAATCCATATAGAGCAACGTTTATGATAAGCTTATCATAAACGTTGTGGCATTTTTGTATATTATAATAGTGAAGAATAAAAAGGTAAACATAAATTCTTTATCTTGATTTATCATATAAAAAAATTATTACCTTCACTTCAAGATGAGTTATTTAACAGCATAGCACCTTAAATCGTTGAAATTCGACAGTTGCCAAATCGCTACTTCTATTTCTCGAATACCATGCTAAATATCTATTCCTCAACATGTTGTACCAAGTTGTTGAAAATCTAAAGATAGTTCTATTTTCTCTTTTTGGTGAACTAACATTTAAGGCGTTAGTCGGAGACAAGAGCGTGGAACGAAGTGGAATGTAATACATAACTGAAAGACAAGGTGGAATAAAAAAACGTGCAAATGATGTACAAAAGCTTAAAGAATAAGCATTTATGTAGATAAATTATTCCATCCTACGGTTATGTATCATACTCATACTTCGTCTGTACTTCTGTCTCTGACTTACCCCTGATTATATTACTATGATGGTTGATAAAATATTTCCATGAAACGGGTAAGGCAAATGAGAACGTTTATTTATCACCATATTCTTAACCGGATGAATAGTATCGGCATGGTTTTATACATTTTCTGCCGACAATCATTTCATCCGGATCTGCAAATGATGGGATAAGACAAAGATTACTAGAAAAAAAATTATCGTTCCACTCATTGATTGACATTCATGAATTTTGTTGGTATTGATATGTAATTAGTAAATGACTTTTCCATGACAATACTTGAATTTTTTCTTGCTCCCACATGGACAAGGATCATTACGACCTATATCTTTAAAACAATATTGAGCTAATTTTTTCTTTTGTTCCTGCTCTTTGATAGCTATACATTTGTCAAGCATATTTTTGACTTTGTTGTCCAAAAAGAAATTGGGATGCCAGCCGTTAGCAATCTTATTAAGGATAAAACTATCAATACATGAAGCTAGCGTTCCTGGAACAAAGCCTGTAAGGCCTATAAAATTACAAGCAAGCATTCTGATTGCATTGGATATGTTATTTCCTAAAGCATTATGTACTAAACTCATTATTTCTTGGCGCATTAACTTTTCATCGTATTCTATACTTTGAGCCCAATATCTAAATATTTTACCTTGAAAATCGTTTCTTAACTTTAAAATGTCATCGAGTTTTATTATTTGGGAAATAAATAGCTCCCCTAAATCAGGAAATCCTTTTTCATATTCAATTTTATTCAAAATATCAATACCATTTTTATATTTAGAAGCAAACTCAGATGAAGATTTTAATGCCAATACTAAGTTTATTTCCGCATCAGTTTTAATACAGTCAGTTTTTAATATTGAAGCCAATACCGCTGCTTTGTTGAGTTCTTGCAATCTCAAAAGTTTTGGAAAATCCGCACCTGCCAATTTGCCAGAAATCGGATTTATCAATTTATATTGATTAAGTAATAATTGGTTATGAAGATCTGATATAGTTTCTTCAGTAGCTCTTTGGATGATATCATCCTCATCTATATTAACACTGTTTTCATCAATTAGATATATAAGGGCATTAGTTTCTCGCTCAGCAATTCCCGCTCTTCTGAATTGATCTTCTATATGACTCCATTTATCTGGTTGAAATATGCGTGGAGATTCATTAGGTAAGAGTGTATGTTGACTATATGCAAAGAATCCCACTTTCCAACCAGACTCCGTTCTTTTAATTACAGGATTTAAACCTTGATCCGGAATTACTTGGAGAAAGTTTAGCCTCAATAGCTCTTTTAGATACTCACTTCCCCATACTTGAATTATATCCCAAATATGACTGGCCTCAACATATACTTTATCATATATCAATAGTGCTGTTATAAGATCGTTGGCTATCTGTAGTGTGACAGCCTCGGTGTCTGGATTTATATCATATCCGAATACTGCATCAAGCGACTCTTTCGTTGTTATTTCTTCAAATTGAACAAATTGTTTTATTCTAGGATAATTAGTTAACAAAATCGTTGAATCCATATATTTATTATTCTAATCTGAACATAAAATATTATTTTTTAGTAAGAAAAATAATTAGACAATAACGTTGGCAAATTTTAAAATCATTCACATCTTTCATTCTTAACTTATAAAGTTTAATGTGCTTTTTGAGATTCCTTTCTTCAACCATAGTCTTGTTCAATAGATGATGAAATACATTTTTCTATAAATATTTATTATCTTTTTCTTGCTGTATCTTTTTTTGTTCTTTTACAAAGAAACAATATATAATTAATATATGCAATAAGAGCTAACACATTTAAAGCTACCAGTATAATGTTGCTACGTATCACTTTTGCCTCTGACTTACCCTGACTACATTACTATGATGATTAAAACACACATATTTCTATCTCCATGACGGGTAAAGCAAACGACATTGTTTATTTATCACCATATTTTTAACCGGATGAATAATATTGGTATTTTTTATATTGAGCAGAAATAATATATTTTCTACCAACAATTATTTTGCCTGGGATTGTGAATGATGATATGCAATAAAATTATCAGAATACTTTGATTAACCCAGCCGTTGATTGATATTATTATACTATTTGAATTTTGTTAGTAAGATAGAATAATGTGAGAATTTTATTCAATTGTTTTTCTTAATAGTTGACTGATAAAATTTATAGTAATAAAGATAGTTGGTTGTTGTTTTCGGTTGATCAGAATGACCAGTAATAGTTGTCTGGGATTGGCGCATATTTTTCTTATCTCAGTTATAGTTAGGCTAATTGATAGTGTTAACCGCATTCTCTTTCCTTGTCTACCTCAAAAGAATAAGGGGAACGGTAATATCAGGAAAAGAGGTTGGAAACGGTATTTTTGTAGTCACTTTTTAATTTTTATCTATCCAAAAATTAATCAAAAAATAAGTCTTACAATTTCCCCTTGCCACTTCCCCCCCCCCCCCCTTCTTCTCTTGAGGATGGGAAGAACAAATAAACTACTGAATCATAATAAAGTGGAATAGAAACCGTGATTATAGTCGGGTACTTTGATGTGTTGTTTTATAATTTCCACCTTTAAACAACTGAGGCATATATTGATTTTACATATGCAACATTTTCGGGTACTCAATCTAGCCAATGGAGAGTAAACGGAACGCAATCAATCAATTTTTTTTCCTTTAAAACATATTCTTTTTAAGTGATAAACCCAATTCTAAGAAAAAAAGTTGATATTTTCCCCCTTTCGTCAGATGTAGGCTCACGCCGCCTGAGTGAGTAGTATAATGGATATCTTACAGTATAGTTATTATACAATTGGCTTTCAGTTTACTTTACACGAAGAAGCTGCCAATGTTTACAGATAAGACCAAGAATATTCTGTTTTGGGTGTGTAAATGCCAACTCGAAGGGTGTAGATATAGCTTTCAGGGGTGTAAAACGTTCAAAGTATCGATTGGCTCAGAATTCAGTATAATACGATTATTAGATTATACGTCAATGATTTACGTAATAAAAACTGTCTATCCTTAGAGTGTGTAAAACGCATACACACCATATATGACATAGAGAAGCCGGTTCTTTCATAATCCATCGGATACATACGGCATGGAAAGGCTAATAAAATATTCAACAATTCACTATGTATCCGTTCCGCTCCATGATGAACACTCACAATAGAGAATCCGGTTAGAAGTCCATAATCCGGAAGTCTACCGTATCATATTTTCATAGCCTTTTTCATGACCAGCCGTAGAAACCATAAATCCTGCCTGCTGCAAATATTGGATAAGACAGCAGAATATCATTGTATTCTACCGGCTGAGGACAAGAAGGCATGGGACATTACTTTTAGACAGAAACACTTGAGGACAGAGAATAAATATCAATTGGAGAGATAAAGGTTTTAGGGTACTTCGTCCCCTTCTACAGTGGAGAAGATGAGGAGGTCGTTTTGTCTGTTTACCGTTTAATTGGATATAACAAGTCAAGCCTGCAATATTTTTATATCTCCTTCTCATGCTTTGGGGGTTAACGGAACACAATCAATTTTTTTCTCTATAAAACCTATTCTTTTTAAGTAATATCTCTCATTTTAGGAAAAAAAGTTGATTTTGGGATATAATATATTTTCTCTCTTTCGTCTGTTATAGGCCAACGCCGCCTGAGTGGGTATTATTAAGATATAAACAATAGTGAATCCTATCATACAATCTGCCTCCGGTCAACTGTCCAACCACTGCCATGCAACATTTTTCATAATAGAATATACTATGTTCAGATAGTATTGCTGCAATAATAGAATTGTACCTTGAATACCATATCGGATATAAACAGATAACAATCCGGACAATAAAAAGGGAGGTTGCAAAGCTTCATATTCTTATAATAGGAGAGACACACCCTACTGGATACTGTGCTGGACATGAAGAATTTCACCACTTCCTGAAGGTGTGCTTTCTTGGGAACAATAACTTAATTAATAATTTGAAAATGAAAGAGAATACTAAAAATCAGAGAGGTGCCGGGAAGATTATTCCACTTCACTCAAAATTTACAGAGCCGGCGAATGATGTCAGCAGAGATTCCGAAGTTTTATATGGTCAAAAAGGGAAGGAGGTACGCCGTGCCTAATTGGTGTGATGTGGAATACAAGTGCGTTGGTGACCCGAAGGAAGTAAGGTCACTGCACAAGGTGTTGAAGTATATGGACAAGAGAAAGACCACCATCATAGAGAACGGTTTTGGCAAATGGTGGCTGGGGAATCTGGTTGAAAGGCTTGACGGGGACTGGACGACGTTCAACTGCCGTGGGGAGATAACCGGTTATAGGCTGGACGGCAACATGCTCACGATCAATCATTATACGGCATGGTGCGAGCAGTCCGGACTCAGAGAAAACATTGAACGGGCATTTCCGTCCGTCAAGGTGTATTACCGTGACTGTGAGCCCGCAAACTGTGTCTGTTCTACCAATGATACGACCGGCATGTATTTTCCGGAACCTTACTGCCTGGGCTCCTTTGACAACCAACCGGAGTTTTTCATGACTATCGAAGAGGCTGCCCGATATGTCTCCGAGATAGTGAGGAAAAGGGTGCCCTCTAAGATGAAGGCTATACACAATGCCTTGAAGAGATATATGAGATTGCCGGAGCATCGGGACATGTCATATTCCTTCCATGAAGTCAGGATAGTGACATAGGGACTGATAAGACAACAAGAGAAATTGGGTTTAATGCCCAGTTTCTCTTATTTTTCTTTGGTTGTGAAGCTGTATATTTTTAACGTGAATTAGAAATAAGAATAAATATATTTTTCTGACAATTAGAAACATAGCGATAAAATCATTAAATTTATAGTGTCCAATTATAACATTTAAACGATTACCACTATGTTTCCAGAGTCTAAAGTTACAGAGATTTATTGTATGGCCGATGATTTTTACGAGAAATTCACATTTCAACAGGAAAATATATGATTGAGTATAAGAAGACCAAGCATCGTAACAAGCTCAATCGTATGAGTGATGCTGAGATTATGGTTATTCTAATCCAGTTTCACTCCGGTGGTTTCCGCTGTTTCAAGCGTTACTATAAGGAATATGTCTGTAAACATCTGAAACACCTTTTTCCGCGTCAAGTTTCTTATACTACCGTTTTGTGGGACTGGAGAAGGAAGTATTGCTTCCCATGACCATCTTCATCAAAAAAGTACTACTGGGGACTTGTACCGGCATCAGTTTTGTCGACTCCACTCCTTTACGTGTTTGTCGTAACCAAAGAATTCTTATTCATAAGACATTTGAGGGACTTGCCGGGCGTGGAAAATGTTCAATGAGATGGTTTTTCGGATTCAAGCTGCATCTGATAATCAATGATAAAGGTGAGATCCTCAATTTTATGTTCACGCCTAGAAACGTGGACGACCGGGAACCGTTGAAGCAGGGTAAGTTTCTGAAGAACATTAAAGGAAAACTATGTGCAGACAAGGGATATATTGGCCAGGCTCTGTTTGAGAATCTTTTCCTTAATGGTATACAACTTGTCACTAAAGTTAAAAACAATATGAGGAACTCCCTGATGAGTATTGCCGACAGGATCCTGCTCAGAAAGAGAGCGTTGATTGAAACAGTCAATGACGAGCTGAAAAACATTGCACAGATAGAACACTCACGACATCGTTCTTTCAGCAATTTCATTGCCAATTCATTATCTGCTATTGCAGCCTATTGTTTCTTTGAAAAGAAGCCCGCCATTGAAGTGAACTTTGTCAATGACGGGCAACTTACTATCTTTTGATTTTATGTCGAACTCACGTTAGTTAGCATTACTTACACTACTTTCCACTATCCACTCTACATTTTGGGTGGTTAATGAACTGAAATCGGGTATCGGGAATTGGATGCAGGTCTGATCTCCTTCATTATAGGTTGTTAATAACCCGTTTTTATCATTAATATTCCAAACATTCGTATTAGTGATATTATACAATGGAATGAAGGCATAATAAAGTGGTCCTTTTGCGGCAATCCATTCTGTTACTGATATGTTAAGATTGAACTGATCAATTAACTGCTTCATCACATAATGATAGCTAAAATAAACCGCTGCTTTTTTATCGGTTGTATGCTCCCATTCCAATTCACCTGTAGGCTTTACCCTGTAAGAGTTTGAAACGTTAGGGGTAAGAACCTGTCCCACAAAGCCGGTTTCTGGAGTGTTGATACCACTGATTTCGATTGAAGAGGCAAACGAATGGTCACTGCTTTTCGTTCCCAACAGCAAAAAGGTGAAATTAGGTTCGCTGGTTGTCGCATCATTGATTGGCAGGCCAGTAACAACCATTTCTTTAGAACCTACCGCATTTAACGAGAAATCCAAAGAGGTCGGTATTTTATTTATGGTAAAACTAATCTTACTGTTACGATCCCATACGCCCAATGCAGAATTTTGTAAACCGTTTTGTAAGGCTTTCACTATTTCTTGGCGGGAGGATGTATAAGATCCAGGATTTTGGGTAATTCCATTATCGACATATCCATAGTCTTTTTCCTTTATCCCATCAAGGATAGAAGTTAGAATTGATTCGTTTTGCTCATCAACTATCGCATTTAACAAATTGAACAGGGCTTCTGGTTTTTCCTTACCTGTCACGGAGGCGTATTTACCATGCCAATTGGAGGCTGCACCTGCATTCCACTTCTGTTCTAAATACTCTTGAGTCCAATTTGGATTCTCGTTTGTATAAACCTCCCAATAGCTATCCTTATTTGCTTCCCACCAGGTAGCCAAAGCACTACCTGACTTTATAAAACTCTTTTCAAGCAGATAGGCATTGGGAAAGACAATGTCGCGAATCAGCAATTCCTTGAAACTTTTCCCCATCTCGCTTGTCATGCCGGAAAACAGCTTCTTGCCTATTCCCAGCGGATGTTTTTCATCCAGCATACTTGTAAAGTATTTCTCCGAATAATCTTTTCCTTCCGCTTCTATGCCATCCGGTATGCCATAACCGCCAATGATGTGGCGAGATGCAAGACGACGAAGCATAACGGGAATTTGCAATCTCATTGTATTTTGATCCGTTGGCACAGTAAATGTTTTAGAAAAGAAATAATACATATTGGTTTCACGGAACAAGTCATTATCGGGAGCAGCGATGTGTGCCGTAGTCTTATCGTCTGTGCCGGTCAGCTTCTCTTGCGGAATGTTACCCAGATACACAATGGTATATGTTGCGCCACGTTCCAAATCTTTCCGATAGGCACCTCCTTCATACGGCCATGCATACCCTGTTCCTTCGGTACCGTCCAAGATTGTTTTACTTTCTACCAGTGCATTATCCTTATACAACAAAATTTGTACCCGATAAATCGAGTTACTGATTCCATTCACCGTGGCACGAGTCTGCGTATCTTCTCGCGGCACGAACGATACACGGACATATCCTTCGGGAACATCCGCCTCTGTTCCTGTGTTCACTGTATTTTCTTCTCCGGGCAGGTAGTCTTCACTACAACCGGTCAAGGCAGAACCGCACAATGCCAATCCTGCCAATAGTATATATAGATGTTTCATGCCTTTAATCTGTTTTCTGTTATAAACCGCCATTCCAATCTCCCTCCTGATTTATATTGCCTTTATCATCTCCAAATGAGACCGTGATTTTCGAGCCGTCGCCAATCGTCAGGATGGTGCGGCGATTGGGGTAGATGGGAAATAGTTGGCTTGTTGCATATGTTTTCCCTTCTACTGTTATGGAAGTCGTGCCAATTTGTGGTTGTTGACCATCAAGACCCTCATAAGAAAGGTAATTTAACTTTTCATTGTTTGGAATATTTGACGATTCATAAGACTCGTACGCTTTTGTTGTCGTACATGGCAGATACACCATATAGCCTTTGATCTCGTTTATAGAAGCACCACCTTGAAAATTTATAGTAATTGTTGGATCAGAATTAGAACTCATAAAATCTTTACAATGGTTTCGTGTGCCGCTTTGTGTTTCAATTATCTGTGATAAATACAGATGATAATAGTCGGTATTTATCGTGCATTCTGCCTGTATACTTTCTATATTTTCTGCTCCTGTGGAGAAAACAACGGCTCCCATCTGGCGAGTCAGGATTACTTCCACTGGAACGAATTGATCGAGTTGTGAAGCTATCTCGCCTCCGGCTCCATAAATCATAAACTTATCATCTCCTTGTAGGGAATAAGGGGCATTAGAATTATTTTCATCCAGGGCTGCAATGTAGCAGGTTGTATAGAGAGATTCATCGGCCTTAAGTTCATTACCTGTATAATTATCTGCGTCCCAAGACATCACTTTGGCTTCCTCCGCATAGCCTTTTTCATACGCGACTATGATATAAATGTAATTATTCTGTGTTCTTTCAAGATTATCAATAGTAACGTAGCCTTCCGTAATTTCAACAGGTTCCCTGTCAAGTTTGAAATTGGGATAAGGATTATTCGGATCGGTTTGACTATCTTTAATTTGATTTTTGAACAGATAGAGCTTGGCTCCATATTTATTGAAGTCGATGTCCTCTATACCGTTTGCCGCACGGGTGCGCAACCCCTCTATTCCCCCTATATGGAACGTGACGGAGGATAGCTTGCCCCCGTTGGTTTCTGTCCCTATGGTATCTTCTGAGCAGGACATCCAAAATGCAGCCATTAGGAGCATTAGCAACCCCGAGAGGATTCGGCTGTCGTATATCTTTTTCATTGTCATATCGCTTTAATTTATTGCACAATCAGGTCCGGACCTTCTACGTCCGCTTCCCAGTTCACTTTTATTTTCAGATTATTCTTCACTAAATTGTCATAAGTCCCCTCCATCAAAATCCAGATGTTTTCAAGTAGGGTTATTTTGAAATCCTTTGAGATTTGTGTCACCGTTGCATCCGGACCGGCCGGTACTTCCTTGTCGGCACTGCGTACCAAATAACGGGATTTTTTTCCGCCTTCATATTCCAATTCGATATAGACATACGAGTTCTCAAAACGCAGCATGTCAGCGCAAAGGCGAATCTTTCCTTCAGTATCAGGTGTAGCGGTCGCTACCTTAACTTCGTTTATTTCTTTCTCGAAAGGATTGTAATAACCAATCTCCGGAATAACTTCCATTCCTATCGGAGCCTTGTCCGTATATCGTTCTATCAGCAGAGTAGCTTTTGTCACTTTATGTGAAGTCATATCGCTCAATGTGATGTCAAGACGCCCTGTCTGACGGCGAATGTCTGCGCCGTAGCTGATATATTGGTCTGCATCATCTCCTACAATGATACCGTTTGTGATACCTCCAGTTAAATAATAGTTGTTTGTCGGGTCAATTAGAGCATTACATCCATCTTGCGGATATGGCTCAGTACCACCAAAAGCATCCAAAAATCCACCGTAGATTTCCTGCGTAACATTCTCATTGAAGGTCGGCACTTCTGATGGCATAGGCATAGCAATGGAAGCAAGTCTATCAGATCCTAATTTTTCATTGAGGTTCTGAAGCACCTTACCAATATAAACAAATTCCGGCTTCACGCCATTCGAATTATAGGCATACGCATAAAGCCGATAGAATTTCCCTTTTTCAGAGACAAATTCAGCTGCTGCCGTATATCTCTTTTCGTTAAAAATATATCCTGTTTCTGTACTATAATCTTTGTTGACAAAACTGAGATCTACACTTTTTTTGAGTACATAATCCTTATAATACCGAGCATCCGACTCAAAAATAAGAAGGAGGCCCTTATCTACCACGCATGTTCCAGAGGCATTCATTTCACCATTGCCCACAACTTCACCCGTTCGTGCGTTCGACCTGGGCAGCGAAATTGTTATCATACATTTACTGTTATCTCCGGTTGTTGTTCCTGCACCGCCCGATTCCATTATGTCGTCGCTGCACGAAGAAGCGAACAGGGCCAGCAGGCATCCGCATAAAAAGAAATATCGTTTCATGTTATTCCGTTGTTTATTGTTCGTTAATCTGCCCATTCCAAATTTCCTTTCCAATCCCAGTTAGGACATACGGTGATCACAATATTACTTCCTTCTTCTTCCGGCCATATCACCGGCTTATCCGCTCTGCCTATCGGATAGAACCAGTTGGCGTTGATAGGGAAGCGGAAAGCGTCGCCCGGGATGATGATACCGGTTCCTCCCATTGTATCGTCCATTTCCGTATCGTTGTTCTTTACCCGCTTTTCCTGCAAGACCGTGCCGTCTGCAGCTGCCAAGACTACCCGAAGGGTATAATCTTTTACGTAGATGCTCTCATCGGCATACCCGGCTTCTGTCATTTCATCTGCCGTGGCAAAAGGTGCAATCATGGGGAGCACATACGAGCCTTTGGATACAACTGTTTCCGGTCCGAAATCCGTATCTTTCAAGTCTATCTTCACCAGGATCTTATTGTCATCGTTTTCTTCGATAGGCTCCATGATGACATCCGCTCCCGATTGGGGTTTGGTGAGCCAGATACTCTTGTTCTGCGCTTTGTAAAGCTCTATCCGCAGGGAGGCCACGTCTTTCCCATTCACCTGCTTAGGGAGGTTTTTGAACCAGCCCATCACACCTGCCACACGGCGGAAAAGGTCGATGGTGCCTGTCACCTGCCCGGCTGCCGCGGGAGTAAGCACAAGTGAACCGCCGAAAAGTTCGGACACGGCAATGTTATTCCGGTCCTTACCACCAGCCATGTCAAGCACCGCCTTGGCATCCGCTAATTGGGTTTGATTTGGTACTACTGCACCAGGCAACCCATAGGTAGCAGGAGAACAATCGTCCATGCCAACAGCAAGGAAGGTATAGGGTTTTCCTGGTGTAAAACCAGCATATCGCACCTCATGTTTTTTAGTGACGGTCGGCTTTCCTTGAGGAGCAGCGAGGTCCGTCCAGTCCACCACTTCGGAGGCTACACACTGGGCATCGTCTCCTGTTCCGTCGAAAATGTAGAGCTGCATCCTTTGAACATGTTGCAGATTGTCCGTACCCGGCAGCTGGGTACGGGTTACCAGGCCCGACGAGGCACTGAAGGTGAGCAGCACCTGCGGTTTGTGCTCGTCAGGTGCATCGGGAGTGGGCATTTCTTCCTGCCCGCAGCCGGCAATTGTCAGGCAGGTCAGGAAGAGGAGCATTCCCTTCAATGTATGTAAAATTCTATGATTCATATCTATTGTTATTTTTGGTATTCCTTATCTTTTACCAGACAGAACCGACCGGCATGAGTCGTTATTTCTCCAAGATCAACCAAGGTTTCCGGTTCCGATAGCGGATAGCGTCTGCCGGTCTGACTGTCAATCAGTTCCCAGCCGTCCCATTTGCTGCCGGAAGCATGGCTCAGTGTAAGCAGCACACGCCCGGAACCTTTCAGGCTAAAGCCCACCGAAATCTCTTTTCGGCTGCTGAATTGCTGAATGTCGAGTGCCTTTCCGTCCGCTTCGGTAAAGACCGATATGAGCGGGGCGACCTCATTGTCTATAAGGAGCTTCGAGTCTTCGTCCGCCAGATAGCCGTCCGACGCATTAGTTTGGATACGCACAAGGCAGTCGGCGGATGTGCCCTCGTAATAAGCAGACAGGCGGAGCATCTGATGCCCGGCGGTGACACTGCGTCCCATGCTCCGGGTAGCGATCCGGGTGTTGCCACGCAGGGTGAACAGGTTTGCTCCGGGCTTCTGCACCAGCATCCGTTCCTTATATGTCAATTTCAATTCCGTGGCATCGCCCGTCACAGTGACAAAGAAGGACTGCATCGGGGCGATATACTCGTTGCCGCCGTCGGTTCCCAACAACTGCCCGTCCGCAAGGATCAGTGAGTTGTTTGTGTTACCGTCATATACCTTCACGGAAGTTACTAACGCATTCTCTCTCAGGAACTCCTTTATGTCAATGTGTGCCATGAACGGGTTACCGGCGATAAAGGTGCTGCCGGCTTTCTGATTCTTAACAGTCACTGTATAGGGGAAAGCAGGAGCAGAGCCATCGGCGTTCTCGTAAATGAACCTGCCGGAAGCTGCGGTACGGCTGATCGTTTCTGTTATGCCGGTCGATACTCCGTTCCCGTTCACATAGGTATAGCTCTCATGCAGTTTCGGAAAACGGAACGTGTAAGTGGACCGGGGTTCGTTCCCGGCTTTCAAGGAGAACCCCATACCGGCTTCCAAGGACTGGTTCAGCGCGTTGAACGGCGGCGTCCAGTTGGTGGCATCGGGAGTCACCTCCACGCGCCCCGTGATAGTCTGTCCGGGAGCGTTGCTGCTCCACAGACGTTGATAGGCACGGGGAGTGAAACGGCTCTCCGGTGTGTTGTCCGAAGTCAGTGAGGTAAAGTAGTCGGCTGTTCCATGGTTTCCGTTCAGGGCGCTCGGAATGAACATATCCCCCGTCACCATCTCTTTCAATGGGGCGGACAGCATATAGTAACGTCCCGGAAGAATGGAAAGTTCCACCCAGGCAAGGTCATAGGTCAGGTAATGAGTATTGACAACCTCGGCCCCCGCACAGAAATGGATTCCCGCGCAGTGATTTTCCCCTTTTTTCAGTACCGGGTAATTGGCGCACCCTGACGGAATGACCACGTCGGTACATCCCCAGGGGGTACCGTCCGTCCAGTTACTCCAGTCGTTCCAGTCAGAAGTGGCGGCAGCAGTCTTCCAGGTGGTCCGTAGCGGATGTACCGCCACATGCAGAGCATTCCACAAAGTCTTGTCACCTTCTTTGATGGATATGTAATAGTCTCCGGCCGACATGCCGCTTAGTACAAACCTTCCGTTTTCCAACATACACTCCTTGGTGACGGTCGCATTGCCCGCCGCATAATTATAGCACTCGAGCGTGTAGTTCGAGCCGTTTTTTCCGCCGGTAACCCGGATAATGATGTCTTCGGGGGTGCAGACATGTTCCGACTCTGCCCGGGCGTCTGTGATACCGGGGGTATCCCCGCCATTCTCCTCGTCCTCCGCACAGTCGGGGATTCCATCATTGTCGCTGTCGCGGCGGATGTATGAACCAAACAGTTTGATTACTTCCAGCGCTTCTGCCACTGCCGGAAGGATGATACGTACCTCGTCAAATACCATATTCGGTTTGGTCTCTAAAAAAATCCGTTCCGTATATCCTATCACATCCAGGCCCAACACTCCGTTATCTTCTGTAGTGGCCACCGGGTTACCGTGATAGTACACTTGCAGAATGGTTTGTTTCAGCAGGTCAACATTGGCCAGGTAGGTAGGGTTGGCTACAATGAATCCTACCTGTGTGTTGGCAGGCATTTCGTTGAACCGGACAGCGACAGTGGTCTTCCCGATAACATTAGTACAAGTAACGGTGGAATATGTTGACTGATCCGCATCCAGCAGGTTCCCCAGGTTGTTGAAAGAACTGCCTACATCCGCCACGGCATCGGTACGGGTTACATCATAATTGATTTCCGCACCATGCGATGCAGGCGTGAGCAGCTCGATACAGGCTTCCGAAGGGTCAGAGCCTATACAGCCGGCATCGGCCAGTTCCCAATAGGCATTATACAGCCGGAACTGCTCAAGATTCAGGTTAAGTACCCCGGCCGTCCACAGTTCGATTTTGTTAAACTCGCGATCGGTCGTTATCCCTATGCGGACCTTGTTTCCTTTGTTTCCGATAAGCCCCACATCCACCGCATTGTTGCCGTCAGCCGCATTGGAAGCAACTAATTCAGAGCCATTATATAGCTTGATGACAAAAAACTTCAGCACGTCCGCTCCCAGCAGACCGTTTGAGGTCTGCATCACAAATCCGGCCTTTACCTGTTGCCCTTCTACGTTGATACTCCGCTTTGTCTCAATTCCCATGATAGGCCGGTTTGCCGCAAGGCTGAGCAAGGTGGTGTAGGTGGCGTAGTTATCCGGATTGTCATCCACCAGGTTTTGGTAGCCTTTTATCTGGTCCAGGGTAATCAGACTTCCACCACCCTCAGGCATATAGGCTTCCGCTTCATATTCTGTCCCGACTGTTTGGTTGCAGTCCGCGCCCAAGGAGGCCGTCTTTCGGGTGATGGTCATGGTCTGGGTAACGGAGTTTCCCTGCGCGTCGGTGAAAGTGCCGCTTATCTTGTACTCTCCGTCCACAGTCATGCCGGTAATCTTGTTGGCTTTTATTTGAGGAACGGTGCCCGAAGGCGACGAAAGGACCACCCATTCGGTATTTCCCCCTGCGGGAGAGAAAAGAGAATAGGAGTTACCTGAAATGGTCACGTCGCTCAGAGAAAAATAGCTCGATGCGTCCACCTCTATCGGGTCGCGCACGAAAGCATAGTTTATTATCTTTTGAGCTAAAATGTCAAGCCCTTTGATGATGATTTTTACCTGGGAACAAGGTGCTGTAGTTATCAAACTTACAGTACTGGAACCACCACCCAAGACAGAGAGACCTAACAAAGATTGAATCTCCATTCGCTGGGCTTCTTGATCTTGGTCGTCATAAGTAACCAATTCGATTCCAGAGAATGCTTCTATTCCTAAAATATCAATTTCTTCCAAACAAAATCCTATTTCTGATCCTACAGGGATTGTTTTTCCCAAATTGACAGTAAAGGGTACACCACCTTTTAGCAAGCCTATTATTTCAGCTAAAAGTCCGGCTGAGACTCCATTTGTAAGGTCAGTATCTATCAATCTGTCAGGATGAATCAACAAAGAAGAATATGACCAGTCACTGTCCCCTAATTTGTTCTCATGGATGGAAACGTTTGGAAAATAAGGACTTCCCTTGATGCACGGCATCATTTTGTTTTCACCTACAAAGGCGTAGTAGAGACTAAATGCATTAACCACATTAGCTTTTATTCCCGTCATTCCGATTTTAATTTCATCGAAAGGCATGCTGAATGATGTTGAAATAGACAGCGCTTGTTTGCCATCGTTGCTGCCTGCGCTCAGCAAGGTCAAATCAAGTGTTTTACCGTCTGTACTTGCAAATTTCGTTTCTTGCTTATGGCCATTCAAGTAAGTTCCTAACCATAATCCTTGCAATACCTCGGCTGTCAGCAGTCCGGTATCTTCTATCTTATAGACAAAGCCGGCTGTCTGTCCGCCCTCATACACACGGTTCAGGTCCCGCACCGATGCCAGCTGATTGCCTAAGAGCTGCACGTCAGCAACCCCCTTGAACTCGGCGGCGTTGTCAAGGTCTGTATCCAACAGCTTCCCGAATCCGCCGGCCTGTCCCAAAACAGAGACAAGTGCATCGGAAATATCGTTTACAATTCGTCCTTCACCAACAAGGGGGACACGTTTCAGGGCTTTCCAGTAGCCGTTTTCGCCTTGCTCCAATGCGGATGTACGGACTGAACCGCGGGTTGTTATGATCGGGTCCTTGGCAACCGGCAGGGAAACGAATTCCTCATCCTGGCAGCCAGCGACCATGAACAGAAGCATTAGACACGTTGTTACAATTTCTTTTCTTTTCATTTAATCTTCTATTGATGATACCCTTCCGGGCGTTCTTGTTTTCTTATATACCGGGGTTGGCACTTCCGGAACGGCACGGATTAAATGTCCCGTTCCCCTCGCTGCCGTCGTAGCAACAACGAGGGGAGCGGAAAAAGGCATCAGAATCTGCTTTGATTGTTTTTTCCGTCATCGTCCCAGAATGTCAAAGAGCGATTCCACCGTCAGGCGGAGCGTTTCCGTATGTTGTCGCCCGGCTTGTCATTCCTGACAGTCCGGAAGGTCAGTTGCCGGACAGGTTTCAGGAATATATAATATCTTTATTCCTTAAGATGATGAAATAGTAAAAAGTTGTCGGACAAAGAAAAATCCGGAAAGCAACCGGAGCGTTCCCGCCCCGGCCACCCCCCGGATGAATTATAGGATTCGTTTCATGAACGAAACTTTCGCGAAAGGGTGGGATTATTCGATTTCCATGTTGTGGATTACTTCCCAATTGTCATTTACGCGCAGTGTAAGTTCCTGCTTGTTGTTCAAAGATTCAGGTTCGTCAATGTCAGGTTCTCCAGGAGTCTCCGGTTCGTCCTTCATTCTTGTACCTACACCATACAAATGATTACGCAACACACTGTAATTGTTTACAGTCTCTGTATAGGATGATACTGATGCAAATTTATTTTCACCAGAGTTCCAAGCTGTAAGTGAAGTTGCTATGTCCTTAGTCGGCAGCTTGATAGCCCAACTTCTCAATTCGTCATTGTTGTCTTTAACCAATTTCAACACAAAAGTAGTTGTAGAACCTTTTTGGAAAGGATTCAGGAATTCACCCATGAATACAGAACCTTCCGCAAATTTTTGGCTATCACCTTTCCAGTTACCATCCGTTGCATCAATAAGACCATTTTTATTCTTAGCCGGATCAACAAACCAAGTAGATAAAAGTTCTTCTGTAACCAATGTTTCATTCTTGGTAGAAGAAGCGAAACCATTTACAACATTGCTTGAAACGTTTCCTCCATTTTGTTCAAGTTCAGAAGTTAAGAAATGGCCCAATACCAGACGGTCACTTTCTGTAACTGCATAAAGTTGCAACTTCGCTGCGCCTTCCAAATAAGGAATGTCTTTTATATAAGTGAAGACACCGGCTACCTGACGGTGTAATACAACCGGCTGGTTGAATCCTTGATTTGCTTCTGAAGGAACAGTGAATTCCACAGAACCGGCAAAGATTTCTTCACCTTTACCGTTCAGAATCAAATTACCATTGTAAGTGTTTACTATTTCTTTATTTGCCGCATCTTCTGTCTCAGCTTTTCCATTGCCATAAGTTGCCAACAGGTTTTTAATTGAAGTAGTACCTGCTGTTGCGTCTTTATATTCGCTATCTTCATCGAATCCAAAAGCATAAACTACAATTTCTGCTCCGGCATCAAGCTTGTTGTGTCCACTCAATACAATGGCCTTCTCTTGTCCGTGTCCACCTTCATTATACTCTTCTGAAGAAGTGTTCCAATCTGTCAGCAAAGTATCGGCTACAATTTTACCGCTATTTTTTTCACAAACTAAAACCTTCAGGTTCTCAAAATCCTGCTTAGCTGCCGAGCTCAACAGCGGACGTACGACACGGGTCTGCAATCCGTCGCCAGAGCTTGCCACTTGAAGCACAAGTCTCTGTACATCCTCGTTCACACCGTTATTGCCACCATTGATGACATCGTCATCGTTACTACATGCACTGAACATTACCATTCCGGCAGCCAATGCAAAGAAAAGATTTCTTTTTTTCATGTTTGTTGAATGATTAAATGTTAATTAAAATATAGTTGTTTAAAGTCAGTCTATTTCCATGCCGTGTATCACTTCCCAGTTGTCGTTCACAAGGATGTATATGGTGAAGTCTCCTGTACCATCGTCATACACATAACGCAGCACGGTCAGCTCGTTGCGCTTCATCGTGATGTTCACGTTTTTGGGCAGAAGCGTGGAAGCGCCTTTGACCGTCTTGCCGTGGAAATCCACGTCAAGCACCGATCCGTCATTCCTGACCGAAGGGGAGAGCACCGTTTTCGTCACGATTTCCTCCGGGGCATCCCACGGGATTTCGGTATGCACCGAGGTCTCGCCCGAGTAGGCGAAACGGCTGTCCAGCTTGCCATACAGTCCGCTGATGCTCTTCTCGGTCTGTATGATGCCGCCGGGCAGGTTGGCGGCCTGAATAACCAGTTTGCCTTTTGTGCGCTCCATGTCAACGGTGTAGTCATAGTTCCAGGCATCATACACCAGCGTGTCATTGGTCAGGTAGATGTCATGGCCTTCCATGTTCTCGGGATGAAAACCTACGGACAAACGGTCATCTGACAGCGGGCTGATGTCGTCCAGTCCACCCCAGACTGTCAGGATATACTTACCGTGCGGAATGCAGTCGCAAAAGGTTATGGGGAAAGTCTTTCCGTCTCCATCCACCGGGAATACGCCCTGTTCCTCCACCACCTCACCGGTGGCGGCGTCGCGCAGCATATAGTGCAACGTGGGGATATACTCGCGGAAAGCGAGGTCTTCCGGCAATCTCTCTTCCAGTTCAACCTTGTCAACGTTGAAATAATTCTTGTCCTTCACCGTGATGTTTACCTGCAACGGCGGGCAAGGTTCGATCTCGTCCCTCACGCACGAGGAGAGGACAGCCGCCGTCAATATCATGTATAGGATATTTCTCGTCTTCATTGCTTTCATCGTTTATCAGTTAGTTTCCGGAACGCCTCCTCTTCACGGTAAGGGTAAAAATCCGGTTCGGTGGCGGCACGGCGACGCAGTTTATTATCCCCGCAAGCGTTGCCGATGTGCTTGTAGAAGCTGCCGGCATCCTTCGTCCGGGCAAAGACAAGCGAACGGGCGTATTCGGCTACCGGGGTATGTACGTCCAGTACATCGAGCATCCGTTTCGCATCACCGTTCTCATTGACGCTCAGCGCGCTGATGGCACTGTTCAGGTCGCCGAACGGGCGCAGCAGTTCGTAGGCCTCGCGCAACTTGCGCTGTCTGGCTTTCAGCAGGCCGAGGTTGTAGCGGGCTTCCGGCAGGTCCACGTCCTGCAGCAGCTCGACGGCACGTTCATAGTCCGCCTTATATACGTAGCTTGCCGCCAGCGTATTGAGCGTCTCTACGGAATGCTCCTTGAGATTGTCAAGTATCTCAAGGGCTTTTCCCTCGTTCCCCTCACGCAGATAGAGCACGGCGAGATTGTTCGCCGCCACATGCGACTGCGGGAAGTATTTCAGAATGGTCGTGTAAACCTCCTTCTTCCGGTCGTGGGTACCGGCAAGGGCAGCCACGCGAAGCAGCTCGTCCTCGTTGAAGGCATCCGGGCGCTTGCCGTACATCTCCAGCAGTTCGGCATCGCTCGTGAAACTCCTGATGGTATAGGTATATACGTATTCCACCTTACGGTCTTTCTGCAAGTACTTGGTCTTGACTTGGTTCCAGCAGGGCAGGCGGCGGATGTGGCGCTCCTGCACGTCATCGTTGCCGTCCGCGTATTTTTCAAGGATGGCTTTCACGGCAACCGAATCCGGATTTCCGTCGGCAGTCATCGTATCAAGCACGGGCTGCCATCCCTCGGGACGTGAGCCGACACTCATCAGACGCTGCACTTCCGGACGGATAGCCAGCCGGTTCACCAGCCATTTCCGGGCGGATTCCGCACGGTTGCGTGCCAGTGCCGTATTAAACGCCAGAGAGCCGTCGGCCGAAGCCATTCCGTAGATGTCGAGTGAATTGACCGTAGCGAGCGAATCGTTCAGCACGGGAGCAAGCGTGTTCACCATATTTTCCAGTTCGGCACGGTTGTTGCCCATAGCAAGGTCAATGCCATGCCGGTTGATGGCAAATTGCAGGTTGGCCACCCCCTTGCCTTCCATCACCTTGGGACGTATCACGAATTCCGGCTCTATCCAGTTCAGCACCAAGGCTTCCCTGACTTCAGGCATCAGTGTGACGGGGTTGCTGACAGCGGCCACTTCTATCGTGTCCACTCCGGTACATTCACCGCATCCGTCGGTCGATACAACCGCAACGATACGGGCATTGTCAGTCCCCTCAGGCAACTGCACGGTTTCATTATAAGGCAGCTCCAACGGGCGGGATGCCTTTCCGGCTTGCTGCGCCCGGCCGGCATACGGGTCGGTATAGCCGGAGAGCTTTTCCATGCGTTCCTTTTTCTTTCCGTAGATGGGGGCGTCCACCACCAAGGGCAGGTACTCATCCCTCACTGTGTCCTCCACCACCAGTTGCGGGGTGATGACAAGACGGCTTCTTTTGGAAAGGTAGTCTTCCGGCACATGGAAGCACAGGTCCATCCGCACACGGTTCGCACTGTCGGGAGCCAGCACGTAGGGAACGGGAGTCACCGAGATGCCTTTACCCGCCTGCCTGCCCGACACGCACCCGGCAAGCAGACCGAGCGATGCGGAGAAAAAGGTTATATAAGATATGTTTCTTTTCATGTCATTCCGTTTTTTAGAAGATGTAAACCAATGAAATGGCGGCTTTGGTGGGGCCGAAATAATCCTTACGCTTGTTTTCGTAGCACTTCATGCAGGGAATACGGGGGCTTTCTTTATACCACAACCGGGCGTAGCCGATGCCGATGGAGGCTTCGAGATTCCAGTGAGGCGAGAGTATCCAGTCGTAACCGTAGGTAAGACCGCCTCCGGCAAGGTAGCCGTCATAACGCTTGTCCCTGAATCCCCCAAAGTATTGCGCCCCGTGAAGATGCGCGCCCACAAAATGGCCCTCGAATTTCTCGCAGAGCCAGTACTTGGCCTCCGGCTGCACCAGCCAGAAACGCATTTTCTTGTCGTCCTTGAACGTCCACGGATTGTAGGCTCCCGAAAGGTCGAGCGTCCACTTGGGACTGAGTGCCACTTCCAGGCCAATGTTAGGAGTGGTAGTCAGCCAAAACAGCCCGTTCGTCTTGAGAGCGACATCCTGTGCTTTGGCAATTTGGATACCCCCTAATGCCAATAGAAAAAATAGAATAATTTTATATTTCATCTTTTATCATTTATCATTTGTTTTCTCATCCGTTATTCATTCATACGGCAGGGTACTCTTATGCTATCAGGCGTATAGGCATACTCTTTCCCGAAAACTTCACGGGCTTTTCCGTACTGTCCACCTCACCGGGAAAAACACTGCCCGTCTTTGAGGGAAGAGCGAGTGCCGTACCAATATCGGAATTGCGCTTCATGTACATCAACTACCGCCTTATTCTCAGCCTTATACAAGAATAGCTTGTTCGCTTCTGAATTCTACCTCTTTTTAAGAGGAGGAAAAGAACTGTAAATATGTTTAAATATAAGCTATTGTATATGTGTAAGAAGGGTAACAGACATGTGAAATCTTGAAGAAACATATGGCATAATCTAATCAAAAGAAATATGAATACGCAAAATAACAAACCGCAAGGCTTGCTTTATTTGGAAGAACATATAGCCTGTAAAAATTACCTTATTGGCGATAAAGCCTTGTTTGAGATAATCAAATTGGAAAAAGGGAAATTGTTTATTAGAGAGTTTGTTGAATGTTCGACTCTCGTGTTTCTTCTATCCGGAGAAATCCGTATATCGACAAAAAATGTGGTGAATCGGAAGATTGAAGCCGACAATATGTTCCTTGTGACTGCCGGAGACAGTTTCTATGGTAGAGCTATCACAGATGTCACATTACTTAGGTGCTCCTTCACGACGGACATTGCCCTATGTAACAAATTTGCCTTAAAACATCTTGTACGGTATGTTCCGGACGGCAATCCGGAAGCTGATCCCGATATAGCCTTGCTTGCCATCCATCCGTTACTAAGGAAGGAACTTGAATTGACCATCACAGCTATGGAGAAAGGACTGTTTTGTGCTCATTTTCAACGCATCAAACAGGATGTCGTTTTTATGGAACTTAGAGGCTTGTACAAAAAAGAAGAGCTTGCTCGAATATTTGCTCCCTTGATAAGCACAGATGATGATTTCAAAAGCAAAGTATTGGCGATATATCCGAAAGTCAGCACAACGAAAGAGCTGATGGGAGAACTGAAAATGTCTCCTGCAACTTTCAAACGAAAATTCCACAATACTTTCCATATTTCTCCTAAACAGTGGCTGATACAGAAAAAGAAAGAAAAACTCTTCCGGGATATTGTCATGAGCAACCTGCCCATAGCAGAAATTGCGGAGAAATATGATTATACAGTCAATTATGTGACTTCATTCTGCAAAAAATGTTTCGGGAAAACACCTACGGAACTCAGACTGGAAAATTCACCCCAATAGTAAACGATATACTTTCCTATGACCTTTTTCTTCTATATAATATAAGGTATAGCCTTCACACCGCTACGGAGTGAGCCATTTTTATAGTTTTTTGAGCTACTTGTATAGGCGCCTTTTTTGATTTAATCGCTACCTTTGCAGACGATTATCAGGCCTTTAACAACAAAGGCCTCCTCTTAAAAAGAGTGAGGCACACCATGTTTGTGTATGAAATTCTTCCTCTTAAAAAGAGGGGGAACTTTCATTTAATGCAAAAATATCATTTTTAATGCTACCCGCAAAGAGGCAAATTACATTTTTTTGTTTTTCCTCCATTCTTCCTTCAAACCTATATTCTCCACTTCATGAACACGGAAAGCGTTTTCCGGTTGGCTGCCGCAATCACGTTGGGGTCCAACGAAGCCAGATAGATGGAGGTGGTCGCGAGATTGCTGTGTCCCATCGCCTCGCAAATGACGGTGTCATTCACGCCCGACCATTTGGCAAGCGAAGCCCATGTATGGCGTGCGGCATATGAACTGAACGGCTCCTCCATCCCCAGCCGCGAGGCGAGCCTCTCCAACCTTTTATTCTGTGTCCGGAGAGCGGTGTCATATTTGACCGTTTGTTTTTTCAAAGGATTATACAGGAGAGGGAACAGGTAAGGGCAGTCCTTGTCAACCACCTTCCATTTGTCTATAATTTCCCGGGCGTAAGGCTGGATAACGATTTTCAGACACCGGTTGGTCTTGCTTCTCCGGTAAACGAGGCATTTGTTCTTTATCTGGGACTTGCGCAGGCGGGCGATATCCACAAAAGCCATCCCCTGCATATAGATGCTGAAGAGAAACAGGTCACGCGCGAGTTCCAATGATGCGTCCCCCCTTAAATCCGCCTTGACTATTTTCTTCAACGCCTCCTTTCCTAATGTCCGTTTGCGTGTCTTTTCCGTTCCTGTGAACACTTTCCTGAAAGGCCGTTTGTCCTCCTGAAGGATTTCCTCGTCCAAGGCGTAATTGTAGACCGCCTTCAATATCCTGTTGTACAATGATATGGTATTCATCTTCAACCCTTCCCCGATAAGATGGGTCTGGAAATCTTTCATCGTGCCGGAGGTCAGTTCCTCCACGGCGATGTCTTCCTCCTGCCGGAACTGCACGAAATGTTTTAACGCGCATAAATAGTTGCCGGCAGTCTTTTGCTTGCCCAGGGCCTTGAAGTGGTCGGTACGTGATTCCAGCAATTTGAGGAAGGATGTATTTACTTTCTTTTTCTTTCTCATTTTTAATTATACATAATTTAACAGTCTATATAAAATAAGAGAATCGCAAAATATCCCAACGAGTGTACGAATGTAAAAAAGCGACTTCCGGAGCTTTTGGGGGGTATGGTTTGGCGGTGTTTTCGCCGTTAAACCGTACGTTTTCGTTAAACGAAAAGACAACTTACTGTCCGCAGGGGCGGAGCACGTTTCTCCAATAATTATTGTGTATCAGATTATTGCATGGCTGTTTCCTATGGTTTGTAGGGCATTTCCATCAGATATTTGCCGGCTTTTCTCCCCATTAAAGGGTGGATATCCCTCCATAACCATGTGACTTACGCCCATAATCCGGAAATAAGGAGGCGAATATACGGGAAATCTGCCCTTTACATGCCCTATTGTCCATTAATTCTACACATCTACAAATGGAGAGCGGCAGGGCAGTGAGCCGTATATGCTTCATGGTTTTTCTGCATTATCTCCATTAATGGATTGATATTTATATACTTCTGCAAATGGAGACTTTGAGATATCTGCATCCGGAAAGGTACGTACTCCCTTCGCTTCCGGCTATCCTTATTTTGATATCCGGCTATATTACAGTTCTGTAATAGTATTATCTGGATAGCGCATCATACGGCTATATACAAATATGGCTATACTATAATTTATGGTTGTGATGGTGACTCTTCCCGTCCGGTAACAGACCATGACACCACGAGAGAAAAAACGACAGCCGCAGAGAAAAAACGGATGGCAGAAACGGTTACGGAATGACAGATTCCGACAAATAACCGGACGTAACCCGGCTGTTTGGTAATCAGGTAAATAGGAAGTCCGGTACATGCGAATTCAGGCAATCATCCCGGATGGTAACCTGCCAGGGAGGCTTTTGAGACATCTGAAATACCGATAATAAAAAAACGGAATCAGGTATACGGATGCTGTCATATACCCACAGCCTGCCATACGGCTGTTCCGATAATCATATATGGTTATCCGTGCATCCCGCTATATCCTTATTCCGATAGAAAGACGTATCGTTATCGTCGTGTCTCCATGTCCACTCATATGGCTATACGCATATCCGGTGGCATCATCGCCTTTCCCATCCGGGTCTGTCACGGGTTGGATTCGGATATTCTGGATAAGTTTTTAACCTGAGGGTAATCGGCCTGATGGTATGGGAACAAGAGGAAGTCTGTAATCATGGCATTTACCCGGGTAGAGAAGCCACATTTTTTTATTGCCGGACTTCCGGCATTGTTTCATCCATATGTGAAAAGGAGTTTTTTCTTTCATCGAACGTTTCTTTCACATATGACGAAAACCGACTATCCATGACTATTCCTGCCGGTGTCCGGTCGTACTTGCTTCTTAAGTTTTCCTTATATCTTCTTCCTTCCGAGGTTATTCCGGTGTGACGGGGATGGAAAGCCCTCGTATCCACATAGACCAGACCGGTCAGCGAGGGAAGATGAACGCTCTGCGCGCCAGCTCCATCATCGGGTCGGGCATCGGGGTTTCCGTCATCCGCTTCAGTTCACTGCGGCTGACATGCCTTAATTCAGGTGCTTCTTTCTTCTCGTATGCCATATCTTTTATCGGGTTGGCCCACAAATACTTCCTTGTCTACAGCGATGTATATGAGTCTGTTGAGCCGGCACAGGCAATGGTTCATGTGCCCGTTCCTGTGTCCCAACTCCTTCTTGAGAAAGATCTTGAACGATTCGGAGAACTCCCCGGTGATGTCTGAAAAGGCGATGTCCTTCATTTCGCGGGATTCGACGAACTGCCTGAGATTAAGCTGTGTGGTCTTCGACTGGCGGCAGGTGGAGTTGGGCTCCTTGGAACGGCTCCTAAAGACGTTCGCGTTCCACCTCTCCGGTCTGCAGGAGGTATTCCGACACGGAATTGGCACCTGATACAGTGGTCTTGGATAGCCCGGCCGTAACCACTCCCTGGTTCCTCAGCAGGTTCCCATATGCCTCTTCCAGCCGGTTACGGAAAGCGGCAAGGCGGTTGTTTTCTTTGACCGTTGAAAAAATCCGTTTCCGTGAAAAAAGGAAACGGATTCAAGATAAAAAAACTGTTTAGACCAAGGAACTTTATCGGGGAAATTTCTCCTATGAAAATTTGCTAAGGCCAAGAATATTAACTACTTTTGTAACTGAAGAGTTATTTGCGGTTATGCAGAAAACGCAAGCGAGCGATAGATTTTCGCCATCCAATCGTTATCTGCTTATTTCCTATACTCTGTTTATTCTTTGAAAATCAACAAGTTAAAGAAAGTTGTGCTATTTTTTTAAAAAATTCCCGGATTTTGGTCTGATTCTCTATGACATTCTGATATTTCTCCGAGATTCTTAAAGAAGTCCCAATTTTTTCAGATTATGAGGTAGCAATTCGGCAAGGTTTCTAATGTAATCATTGCTATATTCATGTATGTAGCTGAGGAAGTGGAGTACCTTCTTTTTGAAGTCTACTCCGGTAACCTTGCAGCATCCCATCAGTGAGTATATGCCCACTGCATTCCCGGTCTCATCATGATTGCTGTAACAAAAAAAGAAATCGTAATACATTCTCTGTACTACGACTTCTTCACCAATCAAAATTCCCCACAACCCTCCATTCATTTCAGGCTGATGGTAAAGCGAATGTGAAATCATTCCAAACTCTGTTCTACCGACTTCCCGACACTGTAGACCTGCTCGGACTGACCTGGTATATTTCCTCTGTTTATACCTCTTCACTACCTACCCAATCTGCACCCTCAGCACAATGGACCGGGGACTTATATCCAGCCATGTATTCCTTATCCTGCTTGCCCCGAGAATCTTGGCACTCTTCCGGTATGCGTCCAGAAAATCAGTCTGCTTTATCCGGTAGGGATAGCCGAAACCAGGGACTGGAAGTGCAGGAAAAGGCCGGGGCATCTCAAAACCGTCATATTCATGGGCGGTCATCATGAAGGCGTCGGCATCCATGATATCCTTCACCGGGTCAGCATCATAGGCACTGTAGTCAAATCCCCGGTGGAAGGACATGGCGGTCATATTTCCGACTGTGCATAGTTCGAACCTGACCCTGCCCTTACCGATTGCACTGTCCAGATACTCCTGCACCGATGCCTCGACCTCATCCTTGTTCATTACTTGCAGGTCATACACCTTGCCTGCTATAAATACTTTCTTACCCAATCGTTGAGTAGTATTTACACTTTTCTTTTTCATAGAATACTGTTATTTAATGAATTAATAAATTTATATTATCCAGCGGGAACACACCATTCCGTCATACCGTTATATTTGTCAGTTCCGGAATGTGTCGTTTCCCTACGCCGTATTTCAGTTGATCCAACCCACTACAGTATCTCCTTTATAACCTTTTTCCCAGACAAACCAGGCATAGGCGATAGCATTCCCGTTTGCCTGGGCTGCTGTAAAATCTCCACCTTTGGCTACAACGGCACGGGAAGAAAAGACATGGACTTTCAGTGGGGGATTGTCCCGGAAGAACGGCTTACGTCTTTTTCCCTCCAGGAATGTCAGCTTCAGGAACATGGCTGTCTTTGGTTCCTTCATCCGATATATCCAGGGCTTTCTCTATAAATTCCAGGGCTATCTTATAAGGAGGGTTGGTAATGACAGCTCCATAAGGGTTTCCGGTGGCTTTCAGGAAATCAACGCCACCGGTACCATAACCCCGGTTTATCAGGTCAGTGGAATAAACCTTCTTGCCAAGTTCCATCATCCTTTTAGACAGGTGCCCCATCCCACAAGCCGGCTCCCATATGGTATCAGGAAACTTCTCAACCTCGAATAACCTGTCTATGGCTTCGGGGTATGTAGCATAAAAATCATGCTCTTCCCTTGTTGTATCAGAGTGGTTGGACGCTCCGATTGTGGTATATATTGTACTTTTCATAGTTAACCCATTGTGTTAGTTGTTATTATCTACGCTGCTATAATTTTACCTCCCCATTGTTCAGCCATCGTCTCCGCTATTAACCGACATCAGGAGACGGTATTACTGCCGGATTCCTACAGAGTCTACTCCAGGAAGGAGTAGCGGTAGGTTTCATCCTCTGAAGGTCTGACACTGCCGGTTCCCGGCATGACTCCCGGATAATCCCCGGTGAAGGTATAGCACTTCCGGGCTGACGATGTCGTGCTTCCGGAGGATATCGTGAAAGCGTAGTTCTCCGCACCCGCCCCGAGGGAGGAACCGTAGGTGAGCCTGCATTCCACGATGACAGTGGAGGTGACTTTATAACTGGCGGAGGCATATACGCTGTAAATGTCATAGGCACCATCCTTGCTTTGCCAGCTGTAACTCAGATGTATGAAGTTGACGGACTTGATATCTGCACCCATCTGATCCAAGGGGACGTTTAAACTGGAGGAATCTGACTTATAACTACTAGTAGAGCCACTATAATCAGATGTCTGTGTTTGAGTCAATTCCAAATTACCCTCTCGACTTGACGTACTGCTATTTGCACCTGCTGTTACAGAAGTTCCTGAAACAGAAAATCCTGCTCCACTACTTATTCTTCCGGAATAACTTGACCAGGTAGACCAGGAACCTGCACTTTCATCAGTCAGACTCCCATCGGTATAAGTCAATGTAACCGGTCGTCTCCTGGAAGTAACTGTTACAGACTGCGTTCCACCGTCTGCGCTAAAACTTAATGAGGCAGGACTTACGGAAAATTCATACTGATATTCAGTTTTTGTAGTTATATCATCCTTTTTGTCTTGAGTCACTGTAGCACTGGCAGATTTTGAACCATCGCCACCATGAGTTACAGTGAAGGAACCCTTCCTTCCGCTACTTGTACTGGAATTGGCTGTAGCACTTACAGACACTGTATTACCGGATTTTGACGCGGTAATTCCTGATGGTAGGCTTGTACTTAAACTATAACTTCCTTCAGGACTATCATACCAGTCACCCCAAGATATCGGACTCCCAGACCCCTCTCTTATCTGAGGAGTTACTGTAAATGACGTGGAACCTCCTGAAGCTCCGAAATTATAAGAAGCTGGAGATATTGAAATTCTATAGTCATAATCTACATTGGCACCTTGTGTAAGTGTTACAGAATCACTGGTATATGCATTACTTGCACTCAAGGTACCACTTCTGGAAGATTCCCCAGTATTACTAGAAGTAGGTCCTACGGTTGATCCGGAGATTGAGAATGAACCGGTAACGCTTGATGTGGCTGGAATATTGGTATAACTGAAGCTGCTCCAGTCGCTCCAATCCCCCCAATTCCATGTTGTACCTCCGTCTGTGCTAGTACCATCACGATAACAGCTACTGGTACCTCTTCTGGAATCTACTGAAAAACTTCTTTTGGATGTATCATTCCAAGACCAACTAGTATTTGATATATTAATACTACATATATTATCATACCTATAATCCCACTGTCTATCAGTAAGTATACCTACTTCCTGATCAATTCTCACCTGGTCACTAGCTCCTCCATAGGATACCGTAATTCTGGTGCTTCTTTCCGCACCATTGTTGACTGATACTGTTAATGTTGCAGAAGTTCCAGTATTCGAAGATAGTGAGAAACCGGAAGTATCGGACAAACTCAGTGAAGGAGTTCCCGTATCATTTGCTGAAGATGTCGAACCCGAACTCCAAGTATGTGTACCGGTTCTTGTCGCACTTGCCCTTACTGTTGTAGTACCACCCTCCCTGGGGAAATTTGTTCTATCAGCACTGACAGAGACATTCCAAGGGTTCCAGGATGTACTTTCAATCTTATTTTCCGCTTGACTAACATTAGCGCTAGATGCTGGACTGGATTTACCGTTCATCGTGATAGTCAGTGAAACAACAGCCACAGTAGTTTGTCCGGATTGGGTTATACCTTTAGATCCAGTATCAGCCAAACCACTCGAGGAATTTACGGTTGCTGTCCTAGAAGTTCTATTAAACGTTGGAGTTCCACCGGATGTAAGTGTTGTTGTTTTTCCAGATACCCAATATACAGTCTGTTCATAGGAGTAACTAGGTATCGAACTACCTCCGGCAGCCGGGATAACTGTAGGATAGCTGAAAGCTGTGATTCTTGGATTGCTGTAACCATTTCCATCCGGTTTGATAGAGTCTGCATTTTGTTTATGAGTTGCAGTAGCTGTTTTCTCAGGATCAGAACCGAAAGATTCGGATTGGGTCCATGTAATAGTACCACTTGGCTGTGTTGATCCAGTATTTGCTCCATAACTGACAGTATCACTCGCGGCGGTCCATGTTGCAGAACCTGCCGTTTGATTGTTACTGGAGGTATAAGCCACATCTGTCTGTGACCCCTCCACATAGATACGGTTTCCCGCATTACTGTAACTGTACTGTCTCTTATACGAGGTCACTGTGAATTTCCGTGAACCTCCCGCCGCAGATATGGTAACTGTCGTAGGAGTCACGGAGAAAGTGTATTCCCAGTCAAGACGCTCGATATGGTCTTCGGGAACAAGCTGGTCGGCCGCATAGGTATAACCTTTCTTTATATGCAACCCGGCCGATTCAATCTGACTTCTTGTAGGACACATCATCGTATCTCCCGTGAAAGAGCCGGGTTTGAGTGTGTTGCAGAAGTCCTTTGTTGCTATTCTGAAATATTGTGCCATTTTATTATTTGTTCTTGTTTTGATCCATACATTATAGTGTAATTATGCCGCCATTTTTCCTCCCCATTGGTCAGCCATCGCATCCGCTATTCCGGGAAAGGTCTTGCTTCTCAGTTTTCTCCTCTCCCCAGCCGACACGCCCGAGAAGAATATGTCGGAGGTCCATTTCTGCATCCGGTTGCCGTTCCTGAATGTCAGCACCTCACCTTTCCCCACTATATTTGTCGGTACCAAGAGAGGCAAGCTTTTCAGCCACAGACAGGTCTTCTTACTTGCTTCATGACCGAACTGCCAAGGCTCTATTATCTGGTCGGGCTTTCTCCATCGGCTGCTCATGATACCTACCGGATTCTCGATGGCCAGCTTGTTCACACCTATTTTTGACACATCCATAAAAAACTGAACAGCATCTTCACGGTCTTTGGCTCTGTCGGGGAACTTCGGATGGGGTCTTCTCTGTTCTGTTGGAAGGTTCTTATCGTCGGGGTGATAATACCATCTTGCACCCGAGACAGCAAGAAAAGTGCAGGATGGATGGGCTATGACCAGATCCCAGTTACCGTCAAGGAAGTGTTTGGTACCGTTCTCCAAAGTTCCGCCACGATTGGCGATTACATCAAACATATCCCCCTTGAAATGATACTCGGGATGACCACCGCTGCAATCCTGAAGGTCGCAACTATAGGCGTTGTGACCCAGTTTTCTGAAAGCCAGACATACGGCTTGACTTTCCTCACATGCTACCAAGACATTCATATCCCTAGAAGACTATCTGCATTAAGATACGATCCGAATAGCATCTCAGACCTATATGCTCCACTGTCTGCCCCGTCTCTTCAAACAGCTGGAATTTATAGAACCTTATGAAACTTGTGATATCGGAATAGAAATTCTTCCCGGCAAAATTCAAGGGATGTATCATTGGGTATCCACCAACGGCCTGAAGTTGGAATGCTCCTATTCCCACTCCACTTATTAAGGCCATATCTATGTCAAAAATAATTGCTTTATCGGGATCATTGTTGAAGTCCCTGACAAAGAACATCCTGACCTCCTTCTCGCTGATTTCCTTTATTCTGAATTGCGCCATTCCGGAAGTATATTCGTCCAATGACTCCTGTACCCGTGATTCCATGTCTTCAATGCCCATATTGGTGTTCAGAATCTCACCGTTTGCTATAAAATAGTTCTTCATAATGATTTGGATTTAGTTTTTTGTGATGTGATTGTTAATGTGATATCCCATTCCTTTTTCAGATAAGAGAAAAGGCCGGAATAGGCGTCAATCCGTTTTCTTTCTCTATGCATGATTGATAAAGCCTCTTGAAGTGTAAGATTAATACAGAGACCGGTTTTAAAAGCGTCTCCATATTTCTGTCGGAGCGCTTCAATGTCTCTTTGGTATTTTTCAGGGATAGGTTCGGATGATACCGCTTTTTCGGTGACATCAGGTGCGGTACAAGTATCCTGACGATTGGGCATAGGCTCCCGCTCAAGTCCCAATATTTTATTGATTAGATTTTCAAACATATTGCTGTGTGCCATTTATGTTTCAGTTATTAGGCGTTGGGCTGGTTGGGGGAGTAAAAACGCGATTTGGAAGAGAAATAAATAAAAGGGCGCCGTCAATCATCCTGGTCATTCCCTTTGCCTTTTCCTGGCTATGGCAATTTATATTCAGGTATTTGTTTCGGCGCCCTTCATTGTGAGTGTTTGTTTCTTCGGTAATAAGGCTTTGGGAGAATGCTGGACGTTGGGTAATTATATATATAATAGCGCTCCAAATATGAAAAACGCGCGCCATTTCCAGTCATGCCCTAATCTGTGTACAGGTAATTTTCAGTTTTCAGTCATGGGAAGGATGGCGGGACAGTGGCCGGTTTTGTCATCCTTCCTTTATCAGTATCAAAAATGGCGGTCTGAAAGCGGAAGATTCTTATACGTGTGAATGTTAAATTAATGTACAACTAAAAACTGTAATAAAATAATGACTGAAAAATTAGAACCTGATGAAAAAACTATCGCTTCCGTCAATGCCAGTCTTGAGAAATGCTGGAATGACGCGGAAAATCCATTGCCGTACATACCTCTTGTTGTGCCACCCATAGAAGTGCCGGAATTCAACCCCTTCGGCAATGGAAAAGAATGGCATACGGAAAGGGAGGATGAATACACGACACCTGCATCCACACCCAGGGATACACAACAGGCAGACGAAGCGGACGGACTTGACTTTATAATGGGACAATCCTTAAACAGTATGATGATGGAAGAGCAACGGAAACCAGTACCGGAGATATTATGGGGAGGTGACGGGAACGGAAACGCCCTGTGGTTCGAGAACGAGTTTGGCATCCTTTTCGGGCGGACAAATACGGGCAAGAGCCTTTATGCGGTCCAGATAGCGGAACATATAAGTGGGGAGCTGGGAAAAACGGTGCTCTATCTCGACCTTGAACTCTCCATGAAGCAGTTCCAGGAGAGATATACCTCAAGGGACGGTGAACTGCATGTTTGGCCCGATAATCTCCACCGCCCGGATTTAAGCATGATCGGAGACGGCCTCTATGATTCGGGCAGGTTCCTGCCGTTGATAAGGAGGATGATGGCAAAGGTGAACGCGAGGGTGCTGCTCCTTGACAACCTCACCTTTCTTGTCAACAACGGGGGGATGAAGGCCGAGGATGTGAAACCGATCTGCCAGGAGTTCTGTAACTGGGCGAAGGAGGGTTACTCTATCCTTGTAGTCAACCATACCCCGAAGATCCAGCCGTCCACACCCCTTGACATAAACCACTGCCTGGGCTCAAGCATGCTCACCAACTTCGTTCAGTCGGTCTTCGCCATAGGAACGGACAGCAGCAATCCCTCGACGGGCAGATACGTGAAGCAGCTCAAGAGCAGGAACGGCAGGATAGTATGGGACGGGAACCATGTGATACCTTATGTGATTGACAAGACGCTCGACCCTACCATGCTCCGTTTCATACAGCCCGCACAGCTTCACCAGACCGGAATGGAAACCTCAACCCCTATCCAGACAGCCAGGGAATGTGATCTGTTGAGGGATGCGGACAATATGCAGCTTGAGCAGATCAGGAAATTACATGAGCAGGGTATGTCGAACAGGAAGATAGCTGAGAAACTGAACCTCTCACCTGCCACTATCGGAAAAAGGCTGAAAGGGATGGATGTTGACGGGAAGGAATGAATGTAAGAATAGTTAAAAGTGAAGTGAAGGGATTGGCTTTTGAGGGCCAATCCTTCACATTGTATATTATCTGCTGTTGATTTCTGATGTTTACTACTGTTTAAGGTGTTTAGGAGTGTTTAAGGTGTTTACTACCGTTTACACTGTTTACTATTGTTTAAGGTGTTTAGGAGTGTTTAAGGTGTTCACTACTGTTTACACTGTTTACTACTATTTAAGGTGTTTAGGAGTGTTTAAGGTGTTTACTACCGTTTACACTGTTTACTACTGTTTAAGGTGTTTAGGAGTGTTTAAGGTGTTTACTACCGTTTACACTGTTTACTACTGTTTAAGGTGTTTAGGAGTGTTTAAGGTGTTCACTGCTGTTTACACTGTTTACCTATGTTCACTATATAAATGAATGAACACTTATATTCATTTTTCCTTCTTTTTTGGGGTTATTCATTATTATTATCCCATATATAGCCTATATATATGGTATATCAATAGGAAATGACCCAAAAGAAAGAAAAAACATCATTCTCTCTCTTTTCTTTGGGTTATTCCTTTTCATACCCTATTGCTGACTACTATTATAAAGGATAATATCACATAAGTAAGACTGGAGAATGACCCAAAAGAAGAAAAAATATATAGTGGTGTTCATTTATTTACACCCTAAACACTAGTAAACACCCTAAACACTAGTGATCACCAGTAAACAGTGTAAACACTCATAAACACCGTGAACACTCATAAACACCGTGAACACCCGTAAACACCCCTAAACACTGGTAAACACCCGTAAACACTGGTAAACACCCGTAATCAGTGGTAAACATCAATCAGTTAATTAATATACATCTTGGTGGGGTGTTCGCTTCCCAAACAGCGAACGCCTCCACACATCAACAACTTAAAAACGAGTAGCAATGAACGATATAGATTTTTATACAAGCAAGAGCAATACACTTCCGGCAAAAAGGATGAGTGTGGATTATGCCCTCCGTCTGATTAAGGAAGGGAAATACAGGGAATATGCGGACAAGGTCAGGAACGCCAGGACCGGGGAGGAAATGGACCGGGCTAAATTCGACACTCCCGGATTTTCATTCTCAGGCATATTCGAGAGACGCGGGAAAGAGAGGCTGATAAGGCATAGCGGTATCATGGCCATCGACATAGACCATCTGGACGGGAACGTGTTTTCAGAGAAGGAACGGCTGATGAAGAACCCTTATGTATACTCGGTCTTCCTCTCAATATCCGGAAAAGGGCTCAAGGTGCTGGTCAAGGTGCCGGAAAGTCTTGACGTAGAAAGACATAAACTATACTACAGGGCCATTGCTGAGGATTTTGGTGTGGAAGAGGATAGAAGAGCCCAGGATGTGGCAAGATATACGAACGTCACCTACGATCCTGACCTCCATCTCAACCCCGGAGCACTTGTATGGGACAAACCGGTTGAGGTAAAAGAGGAGATGGCCATAAATCCGGATACAGCCAACTACACAGCCCCGATAACCGATATGGACGAGAGGCTCAGGATCATACTCTCATGGACGGAAGGGGGATTCAGGAGAGGCAACCGTAACGGGTATGTCTATGATACGGCCTGCAATCTCTGTGAATACGGTATCGGGAGAGACGAGGCACTTGACATCCTTCTCCCTTACGCCTCCTCCGACTTTACGCCCGGTGAGATTAGGTATACGGTCGGCAATGCATACAGGAATAAGAGGTTCGGAAGTAAGACATTGAGAAGGGAAGGGGCGGAAGAGAGACTGAAAGCATTGTTCTCCAGCGTAAAAAATATCCCTTCGTTTCATCATCTCCCAAATCCGACAATGGAATACCGCCCGGACATGAGGATGGTGATAGTGGATGATGATGGCGTGGCTGAAGGGATGACAAGGCTTTTTCCCGGTTTCCAATGGTTCTCAACGGGCGGAAAGGTATTGTCGGGAGATTTGATGACAGGTATTCCGGGGTATTTACGTATCCTGGTCTGTCCGCGTCTTAGGAATCAATGGTCTTATCAGTGGAAAGAAGAGATAGAGACGCTGCAATGGAAAGGTTATGGTCTGTATGTCTGGGAATGGTGGAAGGAGTTCGAGCCTGGGATAGATGATTATGCGAAAGGCTACTCCGTGTATGATGTGATATGCGGAAGGTAGACAGAATAATGGAAGGGATGAGCCGGATTAAGGCTTGTCTCTTCTTTTTTATTTTTTTATGAGCAATTCGGAGATGCGCCTTTAAGTTTCGGGAATAAAACCAAAACCCACTTCCCGATAATCAGAGATATGGAAATTGGCAGCAGCCACGACACCCCACTAACATAGCCGAGAGTACCAGTTCCCTTTCTGCCGGTAATAGGATCAATCTATTGGAGGGTAAGAACGCCACTCTGCATCGGGAAGTAGCTATGCATGAGGAAGCTGTCGAGGTTCTGCAAGACAAGATACAGAACATGTGACAGCCCATGCACCAGCAAAGGGGACAAGCTGGAAATATCACATCTCATCGTTTTTCCAAAAGAAGAACGGCCCGTAAAAATATTACAGACCGTTCTTTATATGAAAAAATCAATTATTTTCAGACTTATTTTTCTCCAACCATTGTACTCTTCTCAAATCCGGTAAATGCCTAATTGAGAAATTTTCAAATTTTGCTTTGAAGCCGTTACCGTCAGGGCAAGCTCCCATTACCCCTACCATGACGGGATGATTGTCTTGCAGCCAAGCATTGCGCATCATCGTGTATTCCCTATCATCGAAAGAATAAAAAATTTCCACGGCGTCCAACCGACGTACCGCCTTAATCCATACAAACGGCACGGGCTTGTCCAACGGTATAATACTCCAGTCGCTCGTGTGATGGGTTACGACAGTGCTGAGATTATATTTCCCATCCACGAACTCAATTCCGGTTTTGATGTAATTCTCATGGTCAATACGCAACATCAGTCCCGACTGGTCGAAACGGGTTTTGTAATCACCCGATATTTTTACCTTTACTTCAAATTCCCCTCCACGCAGTGTGTATAGGAACGGGGCATCATCCACGGTAAATCCATAGTGGGATATACGCCAATAATCTGTTTGGGAAGTAACATGCATCGAAAGCGAATTATCCTCAATTTTCCATTGCTCAGGTTCATTGAACCACTGCATCTTCTCCAATGATTGCGCCATGCAAGTAAATGAAATGGCAATCATCATTCCACTCAATAGTAATTTTTTCATTTTCAATATATTGTTAATGTTATAAATTTCGAATAACACGGCAAGGATTCCCGACTGCCAATGTTCCTGTCGGAATATCTCTATTTACCACACTACCTGCACCGATGACACAGTTGTCGCCTATCGTAACTTCCGGCAAGATGAGACATACACTTCTATCTGTACATTATTACCTATGCTAATCGGTCGTGCATATTCAAGTCCACGATTTCTTTGCTCCACATCAAAAGGATGTCCGGCGGCATAAAACCCGCAACCTGGAGCAATGAACACATTATCACCAAACTTAACCTTTGCCCCGTCCAGAATGACACAGTTCACATTGGCATAAAAATTTTCGCCAATCTCTATATTATAACCATAATCACAGAAGAACGGCTGTTCTATCAGGAAACTATACCCCGTTTTTCCGAATAAACTGACGATAATCCTTTCCCTGCGTTTCCTTTCCGATGGCAGTAGATGATTATATTCATGGCACAGTGCCTTGCATGCCTGCCTTTCGGCTATTAATTCCGCATCATTATTGGCATCGTACAGTTTTCCTTGCCGGCACTTTTCCTCTCACTTATCATAAATAACCATTTGTTTTATTTACTTTTGCAAAGGTAAGGTATTGTTATATATTGCACAATGATTATAAATAACCATTTTTATTTCTGGTCATGGATACTATTGACATATTGAACAAAGAGTTTTTCACACAAAATTTTGCGGAAGAGCAACCATACTCCGAGTTGCTGGACAAGTATAAGGGTATAGCCCGCAACTATGCACGGATGGAAAGTGCGGTAGCCGTATTGAGTGATATGCGTACCAATATAAGTTACATTTATTATGGTAGTTTTTCCCGAATGCTGGAAATAGACAAATGTGGGGACGAGGATAAGGTGTCTTCCATTTGGGAAAAAGAGATATTCAAGCTCATTCATCCCGACGATTTGGCAGGGAAGCACTTACAAGAATTGTGTTTTTTCCATTTCGTCAAACGCCAGCCCAAGAGGAAACGCACCGATTATTATTTGATAAGCAAACTTCGCATGAAGAACGGCACAAATAATTATATGCCAGTATTGCATCGAATGTTCTATGTTTCTGCCCCTTCTAACGATACGCTGTGGCTGGCTTTATGCCTTTACACTCCTTTACTGTTTGATATTCCAGCCAGATGTCTGATAATCAATTCTACCAACGGTCAAATGACAGAAATTGGCAAACAGGACAGCACAAGAATTCTGTCTGTCAGAGAAAAGCAGGTATTGAACCTCATAGACAAAGGGATGGCAAGTAAGAAAATAGCCGAGACACTTTCTATCAGCATAAATACAGTTAGTCGGCATAGACAGGAAATTTTAGGCAAACTCCAAGTGAAAAACTCCATTGAAGCCTGCCGGGTAGCAAAAGGTTTAAAGTTAATATAAGGAAAGATTCAACGAACAGAATTTGTGTTTTAAAAGAAATCATTTTTTGTGTCGAAAATGAGTAATTGGACGGTATAGTACTGCAAATTGCTGAAATTCGCACGGTTGCTAACTCGTTACCACTACTTCTCAAATAATTCGCTAAAAGTTATTCTTCAATCGGTTAATTCAAACTGATGAAAGTCTAGAATATGTTGGCGAAGTTGATAATTCATTCGTTTCTTTCGCTGACACAGTTCAATTTGCGACATTTTTATAGGCAATTCAGAGATGTGCCTTTAATTTCCGGGAATAAAATCTATACTCACTTCCCGATAATCAGAGGCACTTGATTCATTGCCCGGAACATTTACTCTCGTTTTCTGTTCTATCCATCCAAGCCTTCCGGATAATGGTGTTAATCTGTAGAGTCTAGTTCCGGTTATATATCTCTTATCGGTAGTGTTCGCTGTATTCCGGAAGGCTTTTTATTTTTTGTAGAGTGAGAAAAACGGGCTCAATCTGGGATTATGGTGAAATATGCAAATTAAAAATCCCATTCCCTACCTCTCTTGGCTTGGGAAATGGGAATCAAACAAAACAAACAAACTCCTCCGTTCTTCACAGAAAAGAGAAGCGGCCATGTCTTCAAAATGAGTGATGCAGTGTTTCCTAATCGAATGGCAACACCCCACGCATTTATCCGATCTATATCTATTATTTTTGCAAAAATAGTATAATTATTCAAATCCATATATTAAATAGACTGAGCTATTGCAAAAATTATTTAAGGTTATAACATACAAAAAAGACAAGTCTGGTTCATGGAATGGTACGTCAAATGTGGATTGATATCGGCAATGGAGAACTTTTCGGAACATTCACCACATGGTTTCTGTGCTATTCATCCAAGCCTTCCGGATAATGGTGTATAATGGCTATGGTTACATCTTTTATCAATAGTGTTCATGTTTTCCGGAAGACTCTTATTTTTTGTAGAGTGAGAAAGACAGCCTAACCCCAATATAGACGCTATCTTCACAGACAATAAGATTCTTCAGGCTGTCTTCAGTCTAATTACCTTACAATATCCGCAAAGATAAGGCAACCGGATAAAACATACAAATACCCGTCCGACCATCACTGGCAGAACGGGCGTGAGACATTATTAAAACAAAACGTCGTATCCATATATTGAGATGAAAAACTAATGGATACAATACATAAGGGCAGTCTGTTAATATAAAACATACACATTGAACATTCATCCTCACGGAAAAACACCAACCCGGACCACCCTTGAATACAAATCCTATCAATAACTGTTGCCTATATAATTAGAACATTCAGATGGAATATGCAAGTGAAATCATACAAAAAGCTCTCATCCTATCATCACTGACCAGACGAGAGAAAGAGATTTGTGTGTATCATTTCCATGCGCCCATGGTGAAACAATATGACTATCCACCTCCTTTATAAAAACGGATATGGATCATACAGACAAAAGTAATGATTATTGTCGGAATTTCCATTATGCTACGGTACAAAAAACAATATGCCCCATCCATCAACGGACAAGGCATATCGGCAGTAGTTATATTGTTATGTAGAAAGAGTATTTTGATGGCACAAAGATAATATGAAATCCGGACATATCCACCGCCGCCGTACATTTTCCCCCACTGATATCTCTCCTTTAGCTCCATAATAGAAAACGGAGTGATGGATATTCAAGTTGTGGGGGAATAAAACCGGCGGAGTGATATATATTATCAGTTTATTTTTGAAAATCATGTGCATTATCGTTATTTTTGCCATGGAATTGTGAGATTCTTTAGACACAGTACTTTTGATTAACAAGATTTTAGTTGTTGTGTTGGAGGGCTTTCTGTCTGTAATAGGATGGGAAGCTCTTCTTTTTATTTTTTGATTTATGGAAGATGGCTAATAAGAAAAAATTGTTACCCGGACTTTTTTGATGTACATACTAAATATATAGAGAGAAGTAGAAAAATACAGGTGAAATAATGACTAAATGAGGATATAGAAGAGTAGACCGGCTTTGCAGTCTACAAAAGTGAGAAGAAGAAAAATAAAATAAATTCTTCTCTCTCCACTCTGGCAGGGTACGAAGTAGCCTCTCTTCTTCAATCTTTCATCAACCGTTTCCATAGCTCCTTTACTGAAAAATAGTGGTTCTTCCTGAGGGACGAAGATACTGAGAGGACCGGCTTTCTCCCAAAGAAAAGCCGGGTCCGGTCTCTCTGGAAGGTTCACGATACAATAAAGCAAATAACAATCTAAAATACAATAACGATATGATAAACAAAACAATCAGCTACTACTTTAATTCAAGTGATTCAAGAAGCAGGATCTATTATAACTTCGACCATATCCTTGAACTTATAGCATCCGACACTAAACTTTCCAAGCAGACAGACATGGTTAGAAAACAGACAACAGAGAAGGCTTACAAGGAAGAGAAACACAGACTCCCCATGATAGCACCTTCCGGAATATTCGACTATAGGAACGATGACCCGACCAGCCTGCGCCAGTATTCCAATATCCTTGTGCTTGACTTTGACGATTTCCGGTCACATGAGGCGGCAGGAGAATTCAAGGAAAGACTCATTCAATATGCCAATCCTCTCCATCTTTACGCAGTATGGTTCTCCCCGGGTAATAAAGGCGTGAAGGCGGCTATGGTTCACGACAACACCAACCCGGAGCATCATTACAATCTTTTCCGGCAGGTGAAGCAAAGGTTATATCCAAGGACTGATGAATTCGATAAGAGTTGTCATAATCTAAGCCGCACGTTCTTCCTGAGTTCCGATCCTGATGTCTATGTCAACCCGGAGAAAGACACGTTGATTCCCTACCACTTTGAATATGACCCATCCATTCTTGAACCTGCTGCGAAGAGTTATAATCATGGTGGTTCAGGCGGCAGTTTCATTCATACGCCGGAAGAGATTGAAAGGAATACAGGTTTTCAGAGGTTATGGAAGGACAAGACACTGATTAACTACGTGGACAGGAAATGGAGAAAAGAGTATCCGGATAGTTATGAGGACGGCAACAGACATAAATCCATCCTCTCACGGGCAAAATGGTTGTGTCTGTACGGTGTCTTGTATGATGCTGCCTTGAACTATCTCATCGGTACATTCGGCAGGCATGGTATCTCGGAGGATGACATTGAAGGTATGGCAGTCAACAACTATAATGCTAACCGTGAAAGTTTTGGTGTCTCACGGATGGAGCTATATTCAAGGAAAGAGCAGGGAGTGATGTACAGAAATCAGATGTTGAGGGAAAAATCGCCGTTTCAAATATAGAACAGAATGTGTCAAAATGCGGGCACAACCTTTTTTGAGGCATTATCCAAAGTTTTGTGTAAACGAGAAATACGGGAAAGCAATTGGTAGTGTAAAATAAACAGCTAACGGAATAGCAAAATTGAGAAAAGCGTAGCGAATTGACTGTAACAGCGTTCGTTACGCTTTTCTTTTTGGTTGGTATAAAGCCATTCAAAGCCGTGTGAAAGCCACTAAGCGCAAGAGTTCAGTTACCACCTCATTACCGTATGATATGGTGCATATTTCTTGTTAAGCGGTTCTTATTCTGCGGTTTGCGGAGGCTTGCTTAGTTGTCAGTAACTCACTGTAATATAGTTTTGTAACCAAAAAGGAGTGAGTTATGCGAAGTACATTCAAAGTATTATTCTATGTGAAGAAAGGCAGCGAGAAGCCCAACGGCAACCTGCCATTGATGTGCCGCCTTACGGTGGACGGAGAGATTAAACAGTTCAGCTGCAAGATGGATGTTCCCTTGCGGCTGTGGGATGTGAAGAACAACCGTGCTTCGGGCAAGAGTGTCGAAGCGCAGAAAATCAACCGTGTCGTTGATAAAATCCGTGTGGAGGTAAACTGCCACTATCAGGAACTGATGCAAACGGACGGTTATGTTACTGCCGCCAAACTGAAAGACGCTTATCTCGGTATCGGTGTCAAGCAGGAAACCCTGCTGAAACTCTTCGAGCAGCACAATGCCGAGTTTTCCAAGAAAGTGGGACACAGCAGGGCAAAGAAGACATTCCAACGGTATATAACTGTCTGCAAGCATCTCCATGAGTTTATTCCACACACCTACAAACGTGAGGATATTCCGTTAAAGGAACTCAATCTTACTTTCATCAACGACTTCGAGTATTTCCTGCGGACGGAGAAGAAATGCCGCACCAACACCGTGTGGGGCTATATGATTGTGTTGAAACACATCATTTCCATAGCGAGGAATGACGGTCGTCTGCCGTTCAATCCATTTTCCGGATATATCAACTCTCCCGAAAGCGTGGACAGAGGTTATCTCACAAAAGCTGAGATACAGACACTTATGGATGCCCCGATGAAGAATACCTATCATGAATTGGTAAGGGACTTGTTTGTCTTTTCCGTTTTCACAGGCTTGGCGTATTCTGATGTGAAGAACCTTACCACCGACAACCTACAGACATTCTTCGACGGAAATCTGTGGATTATCACCCGAAGAAAGAAGACCAACACGGAATCCAATATCCGACTATTGGATGTTCCCAAAAAGATAATCGAGAAGTACAAGGGAATGACACTGGACGGTCATGTATTCCCTATGCCGAGCAATACCACCTGTAACAAGATACTGAAAGAAATCGGCAGACAGTGCGGCTTCAAGACACGGTTAAGCACACATGTGGCAAGGCACACGAACGCCACGACCGTATTGTTATCCAACGGAGTACCGATTGAAACGGTCAGTCGTCTGTTGGGGCATACCAATATAAAAACCACCCAACTATACGCAAAAATCACAGCACAGAAGATAAGTCAGGACATGGAAGCCCTGTCTCATAAGTTGGAAGATATGGAGAAGAACATTTGCAGTAATATTTGATAATATTAAAACGAAAAGCAATGAGCAGGGAAATAAATATCATCAAGATGGACGGGTATGGCAATATCACCATGCCGACCGATATAAGAGCAACCGCCATGAGTGAGTGGGAAATCTGCGAACTGTTCGGGATAACCGCTCCGACTTTTCGTGCAGCGGTAAAGGCAATCTGCAAAAGCGGAATTTTGAAGGAGTACGAAGTAAGACATTCCATCCGCCTGTCGGACAAATGCAGCATGGATGTTTACAGCCTTGAAATGGTTGTCGCCCTCGCCTTCCGTATCCGTTCATACGGAGCGGAACGGGTACGCAATGCCATACTTGAAAAGTTGTACTTGCGAAAAGAGGAAATAAGCATCTTCTTTTCGCTGTTTACGGAGAGTAAACCCAACAGCCGTTGGCAAGCGTGATGATATATCAACAAGCAAGCATATCATCATGTAATCATATCAACGGACAAACCTGTTGATACGTGGTTTATTCCTCTTTTCAGAGGAAAGCGGAGCAATCATTCCCGTTTACAAAGGCGAAGTAAGCACAGGGCTTGATGTCGGCTTCAAGGTCGGGCAGCTATGCCGTTAGGGGAATAATCTCCACCCTCATCTTCGGGTAGTATTATTCCCCTAAACCTTGCATCCGATCGTTCCATGCAAGAGAAGCCTTTGCAAACGGAAACGACCGCTCCGCCACCCTCCGACCGAAAGGGAAAAATAATATATGGGGAGTTAGGGTTGGGCAAGTACAGGAAATATAGCCACAGTTCTGCACACTCTGCAATGAGGGTACAGTGTGTTCATTTAGTCAAGTCGGTATAATGAAGATATTGATTATAGCAAGGAGGGTTATACCGCTATTTCCGTATATGTTCACCCGAACATGGCAAGGTATGTTTTGAGTTACTCAAAACCTTTCGGGTTACTCCCGAAAGTGTGTCCGCATGAACACAGCAAGATGTCTTTTCAGCCGCTCAAAAAGATTTGAGCAGCCCGAAAAAGTCTTGCTGTCCGTGCGGACAATCTCACCTCCAAAGTCGGGAGATTAATTTTTTAGGGAAAAAGATGGTTAGCTATAACCTATAAGCTAAATAAAAGTAGTACTTTTGCATATTGGGATATTATATATAATTTTGATTGTAAAAGACATATGAATACAATGCCATTAGAAGCTGATACACGGAATCTTATTGATACCGCTTTAACTAATTTAGGATGGAAGTTAAACGGAAAAGATAAGAATGTTTTCTTTGAGCAGCCCAAAACAAAAGCAGAACGCAAATCTCTCGGAGGCAAACGTCCTGATTATGTGTTGTACTCAAATGAGAGTGATAGACCATTAATTGTTATTGAGGCCAAAAAGAAAGGCACTCGCCTTGATGCAGCAATGGAGCAAGGCATTAGTTATGCCCGTGCAATTAATGCTCCACTTGTATTTGCTACAGATGGTGTCTTTTGTAAAGCATATCATACAGAAGCCAATAGAGTTCCTATTTTAAATGGGGAAGAAATAGACGAGTTTATCAGAGAAACTCTTGCGTTGCGGTATTTGACAACTTATGAGGTAAATACCGTAAGTCCCAAGGTTCAATATGATAGAAAAGAGCTAATCCGCATATTTGATGAAGCAAACAATATGTTACGAGGGGAAGGATTGCGTGCTGGTATCGAACGTTTTGGTGAGTTTGCAAATATACTATTTCTAAAACTGATTAGTGAAAGCGAACAAATCAAAAGAGAAAGTGGTATCAAAACGCTTTTTGATGCAACAGCATGTAGTTGGGATAGCATTAAAAATATTCCTTTTACAACTCGCATTGACTATATAAATAAAACGGTTTATGAAAAACTAAATTCATTATATAATACTGATATATTTACTCCCTTACAGATTCGAGATGCAAGTATCTTGAAAGAAATAATGGATAAGCTTGACCCACTAACGCTTACAGATGTGGATAGTGATGTAAAGGGAGATGCCTTTGAGTATTTTTTGAAAGCTTCAACTGCAACTAAAAATGACTTAGGAGAATATTTCACTCCACGCCACATTGTAAAAACAATGGTACGTTTGGTTAATCCCCAAATTGGGGAAACCATATATGACCCATTTTGTGGTACAGGTGGATTCTTAATAGAAAGTTTTCGCTATATATACAATAATATGGCGAGAACCGAAGCCAATATAAAGATGTTGCGGGAGCATACGGTTTATGGCAATGAAATTACTAATACTGCACGCATAACCAAAATGAATATGATTTTGGCAGGTGATGGGCATAGCAATATCAATATGCGTGATAGTTTGGCAAATCCTATAGACGGGAAAGCTACATATAGAGATAATGATGGAAGTGAGTATCATTACGGATATGATATAGTCCTTGCAAATATGCCTTATTCTCAAAAAACTAAACATGGAGAATTGTATGACTTGCCAAGTACAAATGGTGATAGTATTTGTGTACAACATTGTATGAAAGCAATAAATAGCACATCTCCTAATGGTAGAATGGCTTTGGTAGTTCCTGAAGGCTTTCTTTTTAGAAAGGATTTAACGAGAACACGTGAATACCTCTTGGAAAATTGCCAATTACAAAGTATTATTTCATTACCTCAGGGAGTATTCTTGCCATATACAGGTGTTAAAACAGATATTATATATGCAACCAAAGTAAATCAAAAGATAAAGAAATCAGAGAAGAAAAAAGAATTTTGGTACTTTGATGTCAAAAGTGACGGATATACTTTAGATAATCATCGTCGTAAATTAGATACGCCAAGTGATTTAGCTAAATATGAGGAGTTTCGTAAATTAGATGAGGATCAATCTACAGAAATGACTAATGTAGGATTTGAGATAATCCCATTGGATAAAGTGTGTAGCAATTCTTTTATATTGGCAGGAAACAGGTATCGAATCTCTCCAAATATTACTTCAAAATATGAAATTGTTGATTTTTCTGATATTGCAACAATAACAAGGGGAGTAAATTATCAAAGAGCGCAACAGACAACATATAAAACATCTAATATTATACTTCCCGCAGATAATATCACATTATCAGGAGAATTAGAGGTTATAAAAGAAATATATATAGATCAATCTATTATTCTTGCTCCAGAAAAACAATTAAGGCAAGGCGATATCTTTATATGTATGTCAAGTGGTAGTAAGGAGCATGTAGGAAAGGTTGCTTTTATTGATCAGGATACGAAGTATTATGCTGGAGGTTTTATGGGAATTATTAGAACAAGCACATCACGTTGCCTTCCACAATATCTATTTTTCTATTTGCTGAAATCTTTAAAATACAGAGAGGAGATTAAACTATTAACACAAGGTGCTAATATCAATAATATAAGTAGTACGATTAATTCCATAAAAATCCCATTGCCTTCTGTTGAAGTTCAACAAAAGATTGTTGACGAACTTGACGGATATAGAAAAATTATTTTCGGTGCTCAATCTATTGTGTCAAACTATGAGCCACATTTGCCAAAGTTTAAGACAGGTAATATTGTAAAGCTTTCAGATATTTGTGAGATAAATCGTTTTTCTGTAAATCCAGAACGAGAATACGGAGAAGAATCATTTACTTATATTGATATTTCTTCTGTTACTAGCGGTACAGGCAAAGTTGATACATCTCAAAAAATAAAAGGGAAGGATGCTCCTAGTAGAGCAAGACGAGGAATGAACAAGGGAGATATATTAATGTCAACCGTTCGTCCGAACCTAAAGGCTTTCAGTTATGTTGATTTTGACACTAAAGGCTTTGTTGCTTCAACAGGCTTTGCTGTTTTGACCCCCAAAAATGTGAACGGAAAGTATCTACTGTATGCGTTATTGGATGACTTTGTTGGTAACCAACTAAGCGATGCAATGAGTAAAGCAATGTATCCAAGCGTAAACAAATCCGATTTGGAAAATTTGGATATTATTTGTCCTTCTGTTGAAGAACAAAATGAAGCAGTCATCCAAATTGAAAGAGAATTATCATTCATAAAGTCATCAGAAGAAATTGTTTCTATTTTCACAAAAAAAATAGAACAAAAAATTAACGAAGTTTGGGGTGAATGATTATGGTAGAAGAAATTGACTACACAGAAGTCCCATATTTGCAGGAAATATTGAATTATCTTCCAATCAATCCAGATGATGAAGAAGATATAAATAGCTATGTCAATAATGTAACTAATTTAATTGCCGTAAATTACAAATATGAGCAGTATCAATTTGCCTATTTTGGTATTCATCTGCTTTATATGACTTACATTTATTGTACAGCATGGCAAATTAGTCAAATTATCCCTGACAGATATCAAGATGTAATTGTTTTTGCACGTCCATATAGTGGCAGAGAGAAAGACTTGAAGATAGAAGATGCTAATTCAATATTTGCATATAGTTTATTACCGGAAAAAGATATCGCAAAACTTTTTAAGATTATATGCTTGGATAAATCTCAAATTGCAAATGTTAGTGATTTAGTAGATGCACGTAACGATATGGCACATGCATCAGGAAAATTCAATATTCTTACAGAAGATGGTTATGATGCAAAAGTCAGTAGTATATTGTCTTCAATGAAAAATATTCATAAATGTATGAATGAATCAATACGAAAATGGTATTCTGAAATCTTAATAAGTTTTTGTGCAGGAGAATTTTCAGATTATAAAGAAGCGCGAGATTTATTGACAGAATATATGATTCAGAGTTTTAAATTATCAGTAAATGAATTGTTAGTTTGTAATGAAATGAGTGTAAGTGGTTTAATAACTCAACATCGCGGATATCAAACCAAACTTAAGCATTTTAAGAAAACTATCGCAGATTATTGCCAAGAGATGGGATATATTTAATCATGTGTAAAAAACTTCAAATACATAATAGTACTGCAGAATTCCTTATATTTCAATTAGAAAGTAAAGAAGAAGGAATAGAGGTTTTATATCAAGACGAAACACTTTGGCTTACTCAAGATGCCATAGCTACATTATTTGATAAAGGGCGTTCAACAATTGCAGAACATTTGCAAAACATTTTTCAAAGCCTAGAATTACAAGAAGATTCAGTCTGTCGGAAATTCCGACGAACTGCTGCTGACGGAAAAAGTTATGCTACTAAATATTATAATTTAGATGCAGTCATTTCTGTCGGTTATAGAGCCAATTCTGTACGTGCTACCCAATTCCGGCAATGGTGCACTTATGTTCTCCGACAATTTGCCATACGCGGTTATGTGATTGACAAGAAACGAATGGAAAACGGAACATTCATCAATGAGGATTATTTCGAACATTTACTTGCGGAAATAAGAGAGATTCGATTGAGTGAACGCCGCTTTTATCAAAAGTTGACTGATATTTATGCAACAAGTATTGACTATAATCGAGATGCTCCAACAACCAGAATGTTTTTCAAGAAGGTGCAAAATAAAATGCACTATGCTGTTCATGGGCATACTGCAGCAGAACTGATTGTAGAACGAGCCAATGCAGAAAAAGAGCATATGGGACTTACTTCTTGGGAGAAAGCCCCTAACGGCAAGATTGTAAAAACAGATGTCTCAATAGCTAAGAACTATTTAAAAGAAACAGAATTGGAGTCAATGGGAAGAATAGTCAATGCTTTTCTTGATTTAGCGGAAGACAGAGCAAAGCGTCATATTCCTATGACTATGGAAGATTGGGCTGCTCGTATCGACAAGTTCTTGGATAGTGATGACAGACCCATACTAGTTGACGCCGGTACAATATCTGCAGAACAAGCTAAGTTACATGCAGAAACCGAGTTTGAGAAATATCGCATTATCCAAGATAAGTTGTTTCAATCAGATTTTGATCATTGGGGGACAAACAATTTGCTTGATTTTGATAAGGAAGAATAAATGCAAAGGTTATGGCTGTATAAAAAAAATAATCATACCTTTGCAATCAAGAGTTATTTGACAGCATAGCACCGCAAACCGCTGAAATTAGCACGGTTTCCAACTCGTTACCGCTGTTTTTCAAATACTCCGTTAAATGTTTATTCCTCAAACGGTTGTATCAAACCGCTGAAAATCTAAAATAAACTGTGTCACGCATTATTTCCTATTAGGAAACTCATCGGTCGGGGAACGGCCAGCGCCAAGGGGCGGGCCCCCCCGTCCCGACGAACGTAAAATTACAATAATTTAAATCGTTCTCCAAACTTTATGGCCAGTTGCTGTGAGATTGTAGCCCAATTGGCAAGTGGCATAGTCCACTTCTTCCGTATATTACGGTATGCAAGATAAACCAGTTTCTCAAGGGCTGTATCTGACAGGAACACGCCCTTGTTTTTTGTTACCTTACGGATCTGACGGTGATACCCTTCAACAGTATTTGTTGTATATATGAGCTTACGAATAGCCGGAGTGTACTGGAAATATTCGGACAGCTTATCCCAATTGTCTTGCCAGGACCCGATAACGATAGGATACTGTTCACCCCATTTTTCTTCCAGCTTAAGAAGTTCATTTTCTGCCGATTCTTTATTTACAGCCTGATAAACGCATTTCAAATCCTTTAGGAATTCCTTGTGATTTTTGGAGCCTACATATTTGATGGAATTACGAATTTGATGCACAACACAAAGCTGTACAGATGTATTGGGATAAACATTTTGGATTGCTTCAAGAAAACCTTTCAATCCGTCTGTACAGGCTATAAGAATATCTTCAACTCCACGATTCTGGAGATCTGTCAGAACACTGAGCCAGAAGTTTGCTCCCTCATTTCTTGATATATACATTCCGAGCAGCTCCTTATGTCCTTCTCTGTCAATACCCAGCACATTATAGATTGCACGTGTAACAGCACAACCACGTTCATCCGTTACTTTATAATGGATGGCATCCAGCCAGACTATAGGATAGACAGAATCAAGCATACGTGATTTCCATGCCTTTATGTCCGGAAGTACACGGTCTGTAATGGAACTGATTGTATCGGCTGATACACGGTTTCCGAGATTCCCTTCCATCCAGTCGCTGATTTCGCGTGTGCTGTTTCCCATCGCATACAAGACAATTATACGGTCTACAACACCTTCTACCAAGATAGTTTCACGCTTCTTGATGATCTGGGGATCAAAACTTGAATTACGATCACGGGGAGTGGACACGATTACTTCATCCAATAGGATCTGGACCTGTTGCTGCATCTTCCTGTTATGATATTTCCCCATCTGACGTTCTTCTTCTATAAAATGAGCATCCATTTCACCTTCCAGAGTTGCATTCAATATACTTTCCAATAGAGGTAAAAAGCACCGTCTTTACCTAACAAAGGCTTACCTGCTTTTAACAGCTCAATGGACTTATTCTTGATACTTTCAAAATCAGATTCTTCTTTCATACAAAAAACAGTGTTAGCAAAGTCAATATTTTATTTTACTCTTTGCTGACACAGTTCAATTTGCGACATTTTTATAGGCAATTCAGAGATGTGCCTTTAATTTCCGGGAATAAAATCTATACTCACTTCCCAATAATCAGAGGCACTTGATTCATTGCCCGGAACATTTACCCTCATGTTCTGTTCTATCCATCCAAGCCTTCCGGACAATGGTGTTAATCTGTAGAATCAGGTTCCGGTTGTATATCTCTTATCGGTAGTGTTCACTGTATTCCGGGAGGCTTATGTTTTTTTTGTAGAGTAAGAAAGACAGCCTGACCCAAGTATAGAGCTTATGCAACGCTATTTTCACAGGCAATAAGGCTCTTCAGGCTGTCTTTGATATATCTTGCAGGCTTAAATTAAAATATACAAAAACAGATCCTATTATTAGCGAGAAAGGATATTTCATTACGTATAAAAACATTTTATTAAAAATCTAAATACTTCTCGATAAGGTGAGCCTTGTCCATATTACTCTTCCGCGTAACCAATTAAAATTTCGAAACAGTCGCCATTCATTTTTTCCACTGACATATTCCAGATTTTCCAATAATAAGAACTTACTTTTTATGAGGTTCTTATCACAAAACAATATGAAAATCATTTTAAGGAACTAATAAAGGTTAAACTCGAATATATGTATACGAATTAAGTTATAATCGGTTCGTGCCAAAATCGAGTTCAAATACTCTTGTTGTTTCTCGCTCTCTTTCAGCCGTTCCTTTTTACTTCCATAATAATAGGATTTTGTCTGCTCATATACGTCTGTTAACTGTTCTTTGGATATATCCAAGTAGTAATCCATATAACCATTATACTCGGCACGGAATGGATATAAATCGAGAAGTTTTTGATAATCCATTCTTAATTCCTCTGTATAACGCACTTCAATTTCTTTGTCATTCTCCTTTTTTATTAAGAGAAGAGCTACTCCATAAGCCATAATTTAACTTCTTAAAATTAATAATTCAGTAACAAAACTAATAAATCTTGGCAATAAAACCAAACTAAATGATTAATTGTAATCATCAGTGCACTATTAAAATGGGAACGTTATTAAAGATCAAATAGGCTTGACTCATTCAAGTCTAATCAACCGTTCTTTGTCATATTGAAATTTAGTTTTGATGAAAAGGATTCTGAGGAGAGTTTTGCCTGTCAAATGATATACTCGGAATTTGCAAAACTTAAAGAATATTTCTGTCGAGTTACATGTTTTTGGGGACAATGGCAACTACAAATGACAACATAGACAGATTTATATTCTTATGATATTTTCAGTAGTTCCCCAAAAAAACTTAATCCTGAGGGGGGCAGCTAGTTGAAGAAAAGTTCTTTCCAACGGTTCTTGTAAAGTTCAGCTGGTTGGAGAAAAAATATGCGCGTCTGGTTGGCTAAAAAACAAATTCGCGCTTTTGTTCTTGATCCCAGTACCAACTAAACGGAGAGGAAATATATAGTATCAACTCACATAAATCACTGTTGACCTGATAGTTACATCCAAATACATTATTAGTTAATCTCCGTTCCCATCTGACAAGTCTACATGAAAATTCTTTTTACCCTAGCAACGAAGGAAACTCCTATTTGATGAATCTTATATAACATATTGAAGTTTCTTTAATATCTGTACTTTGCGACAGCAATAGCTAAGTAATGGCTTTCATAATGGGAAAGTGGGTACAACATGTCTACTGAAAATATTACTGAATCCAATCCATTGATTAAATTACCAGCCATACATTTGCATATGTCGAAAAAATGCAAATTAGATAATTATACCTTTATAATTTATTAAATATCAACAGTATATATATAAAAGCCTTTTAAGACCTTGATTTCGCCAATGGGTTAAGCTACTTTATTTTTCAATTTTGATGGAAGGTTAATTAAACCAAGTAAAAGAAATAATAGATGAATATCATAAATCTTTATCTGAAAGAGAACTTACCGGCTTCGAATTGAAATATAATAATGAAGGTAAAAAAATTCCCAACTTGAATATTTCATGTATTATAACATGGGAAACTCCCTGATGAGTATAGCTGACAAGATTCTGCTCAGAAAAAGAGCATTGATTGAGACGGTCAATGACGAATTGAAGAACATTGCACAGATAGACACTCCCTACATCGTTCTTTCTGTAATTTCATTGCCTATTCATTGTTAGCTATCGCAGCATACAGCTTTTTTGAGAAGCAACCAGCTATTGATGTAAAATTCATCAACAACAAGCAACTCGCTATTTTCTAATTTTATTTCACGTTAATTTAGCTAAAAAATCGGCAAGCCTAACTTTTTTGGTTATCTTTGTGTCAGGTGTAGTTCAAACTTTAACAATATCGTAAACTGAAATGGACACAGGTTCTATAAATGCAGATAGAGTAAAAGTTGCTGTATATAATCGAATTAAATTTGAACTTCCAATAATTATTTGGGAAGCAATTGATACAGCTTTCAGCAATTACTGGAATGATGTTATAGGTTTTGGTAATTATGTAAATTTTGAAGAAACAGTAAATTATATAGACCATCAATTAAAAAAAAAGAAGATTATGTTTTCGTATGGTAAGTTGGAACATATTGTCAACATTATATATGACTATATTGAAATGACAGGTGGCTTTTTGGATGAAGACACATTTTCCATTCCACGTGCACCACTAACTGATGAATAATTTATAACGACTAAAATAATATGTTGAACAAGGCTTTAGATATTGCTTACAAGGCTCATTGGGGTCAGACAGACAAAGCTGGCGCTCCTTACAAACTTCACCTTACAAGGGTGGCATTACATTGCCAAACAGAAGATGAAAAGATTGTGGCATTGTTACACGATGTGGTAGAAGATACCTCTATGACATTGGAAGAATTAAAAGCACAAGGGTTTAGTAACGAAGTGTTGGTTGCTTTAAAGTGTCTGACTCAAATAGAAGATGAGGACTACCAAACATTCATCCAACGTGTAGCAACCAATCCACTTGCCGTAAAAGTCAAAATACAAGATTTGAAAGACAATATGGATTTGTCCCGTTTGGATGGTAAGCCACATTGGAAAATGGAAACATATAAAAAAGCATTGGATTACCTCGAACAGTGCTCAAATAAGAAAGTTCTATATGTAGACATGGATAATGTGTTGGTAAACTTCCAATCTGGCATAGACGCCTTAAGTGAGAAGCTAAAAAAACAATACGCGGGGTGCTATGATAGAGTCCCTAATATATTTTCCAAAATGCAACCCAATGAAGGGGCAATAGATGCTATAAATTGTTTAAAGAACAAATATGACATTTACATATTATCGACAGCTCCATGGGACAACCCAAGTGCATGGTCTGATAAATTGGAATGGGTAAAACGTTATTTGGGTGAAGTATGCCATAAGCGTTTAATCTTGTCGCATCATAAAAACTTGAATGCAGGTGATTACTTAATAGATGATAGGAAGAAGAATGGTGCTGCTAATTTTAAAGGCAAGCTTATATTATTCGGTTCTGAACAGTTTCCAAATTGGAAGTCTGTAGCAAAGTATTTATTGTGATAAAAAATAAGAGCCTTAAGATAACCGGACATTTCCCACATGGTTTCTTCTATTCATCCAAGCCTTCCGGATAGTATGGTGTATAATGGCTATGGTTACATCTTTTATCAATAGTGTTTACTGTATTCCAGAAGACTCTTATTTTTTGTAGAGTAAGAAAGACGGCCTGACCCAAGTATAGAGCTTATGAAACGCTATCTTCCCAGACAATAAGATTCTTCAGGCTGTCTCCAATCTAATTACCTTACAACATCCGCAAAGATAAAGCAACCGGATGAGATAAGCAAATACCCGTCCGACCAATCACTGGCAGAACGGGCATAAAATTACTCAAACAATATTAAGGGTGGTCAGTTAACATGAAACAGTTTATTGTGACAATTCATCCTCACGGAAAAACACCAACCCAGACTACCCTTGAATACAACTTCTAAAATTATGTCTGAAAGTTAGAATATTCAGATGAGATATGCAAGTGAAATCATACAAAAAACTCTCATCCTATCATCACTGACCAGACGAGAGAAAGAGATTTGCGTGTATAATTTCCATGCACTCATGGTGAAACAATATGACTATCCATTCCTTTATAAAAACGAAAGTAATGATTGTTGTCGGAACTTCCATTATGCTGCGGTACAAAAAAACGATATGCCCCATCCATCATTAGACAGAGCATATCAACAGTAGTCTATTGTATAAAGAGAGAGCATTTCGACGGCACAAAGATAATACGAAATCCAGACATATCCACCGCCGCCGTACATTTTCCCCACTAATATATCTCCAGTTCTCCAAATGATGGATATTCAAATTGTGTGGGGGATAAAATCGGCGGCAATATATATTATCAGTTTATTTTTGAAAATCATGTGTATTATCGTTATTTTTGCCGTGGAATTGTGAGATTCTTTAGACACAGTACTTTTGATTAACTAGATTTTAGTTGTTGTGTTGGGGCTTTCTGTCTGTAATAGGATGGGAAGCTCTTCTTTTTATTTTTTGATTCATGGAAGATGGCTAATAAGAAAAAAATTGTTACCCGGACTTTTTTGATGTACATACTAATATATAGAGAGAAGTAAAAAATACGGGTGGAATAATAATTAAATGAGGATATAGAAGAGTAGACCAGCTTCGCGGCCTACAAAAGTGAGAAGAAGAAAAACAAAATAAATTCTTCTCTCTCCACTCTGGCAGGGTACGAAGTAGCCTCTCTTCTTCAATCTTTCATTTACACCTACCATAGCCACTTCAATCAATTCCAGTGCTTCCTTTCTCTTCGGGTTATTCCTTCTTATCCAACAGACCGGGAAGAAAGAGTAAAAGGGAAGCCATACACAGCCTTTCCCTTATCCTTTATCTCCTACAACTCGAACTCCTTTTTTAATCTCTGAGCCATACTTACACTTTCAGTATCAACTACTCTCATCTGATAACTTTGCCGGAAAGTCTTGACACACCGAAATGACTGCCGGACAAATCCATTGGGCCATCATCCGCATATTCTCCCCGCTTCAACTTACACACATAAAAAACTGCCGTCTGACAAAACCCCGAAATCCTTACATGTGTGATTTTAAAAAAATGTTCAATTTCAAAAATGAAAGAAACATGAAAACAGAAACAAAAAGAATTTTGGAAAAGGCCCAGGCAGGTGATGCAGAGGCTCAGTATCTAACCGGTCTGTATTATGAGGACAAGGAAAATATCGACGAGGCTTTCCTATGGTATGAACGGTCGGCTACGCAGGGATTCGTATATGGAATCAACGCCGTCGCCATATATTACCTGAAAGGGATGGCTGTAAAGCGTGATACCGGCAAGGCAATCACTCTTCTAGAAAGCATCGCGGAAAAGGAACCCACAGCAAAAGCCAATCTGGGCCATATATACCTGGAAGGGCAGGGATGTCCGCAGGATATAGGGAAAGGTATCGGGTTACTCGGGCAGGCTGCGGATTCAGGTGACGGACTGTCGGCTTTCACAATGGGGCATATACGCCTCAAAGGGCTGTTTGGGACTCCCGTAATGTACAAGGAAGCGACAGGATGGTTCGAGAAGGCCTATGAACTGGGGATATATGACAGTGTGGATTTCCTCTGTGACCTGTATGAAGGTCTGTATTCACGGGGCATGAGGGACATCAGGAAATACAGGTTATGGTCGGATGTCAGAAAAAGCCTTGAAAAAGGAGGTTCCCGTACCGGTCTGGCAATGCCATCATCCGCAAACGGAGGCAATGTACCGGTATTCGGGGAGGCAAACGGCAGACAGTACATCATCATCGGCGGGGAGAAGGCATATGTCGATCTCCTCGTTGCTGAGACATTCCTGGTCAATCCTGATCCGAAGGCCTATACGGAAGTGGAGCATATTGACGGCGACATGTCCAACAATGCGGCTGATAATCTCAGATGGATAAAAAAGCAATAAAGTCTATGGTAAGGAATATGAAAGTAACATTGACAGAAAAGATTAATTGGACAAAGTACAACCTGACTTATCCGGGGCTGGGTGATATTATACAGATGATTCGTACGGGAGACATGCAATTACATGACAATGAGTTTGATGGCTATACATTGAAGCAGGCAATAGAGCATATCAGGAGTGTAGCCCCGGGTGACATGCAGAAATGGAAAGCCAGACTCCTGCCCGCTGTTGCCTATAACGGTACATTCAGGGAACTTAACGGTGCGGGGCTGATTGAATACTCGCGTGTGACGGCATTGGATTTTGACCATATAGCAACACCGGATGAAATGATCCGGTTACGGAACAAGCTGATGATAACCGAATGTGTCCTGAGTGTTTTTGTTACACCCAGTGGAAATGGACTGAAGGCTCTGGTCTTGCATGACAATACAGATCCGGCCAGACATGGGGATTTATATGAGCAGCTACTAAACATGTTCTATGTGGCTGACAGGAATGATGCAGGCTGTAAAGACCTTGCACGCAGAAATTACCTGAGCTACGATCCGGACATATGGGTCAATCCAAATCCTGAACCGTACCCTTATGTCCCCACCATAAAGCCACAGGTACAGATGCTACAATCATCCGGGACAAGAACAGTGTCGGACAAAAGCATCATCAGCATCATGAACTCCCACTGGAAGAGGAACAATCCTGAATATTGGAAAAAAGGCAACAGGGGAAACTGCATCTTCAGGTTAGCCTGCTGGATGTGCAAATGGGGTGTTGACGAGGAATTGGCTACTGAGTATTTCATTGATGGCTGGGAAGATGACACAATGGATGAAAAGGAAATCAGAAGCCATGTGGGCAACGCCTATAAGACCGAAGAGAAGAACTTCGGAACATTGATATTTACAATACACTGATTTAATCAACCCTTTAAAAAAACAATTATGGCACTGACAAAAAGCCGGGGTAACATGTATCCTTTTGTTACCCACACGTGGAATGCAATAAAAGGGATATGTTTTCATGACTGCCCCTATTGTTACATGAAAAAATTCGATGGTCTGCTTCCTATACGGTTTGACCCCAAGGAACTGGAAGTAAACCTGGGTAACGGCAATTTTATTTTCGTTGGTAGCGGAACGGATGCCTGGGCTTTCGATATACCTTCGGACTGGATTACCCGGTTCCTGGATTATTGTAACCTGTTTAATAACAACTATCTTTTCCAGTCCAAGGACCCTTCACGTTTTTTGGAGTTCATTAGTCATCCGGTAATGAAGAAATCGGTTTTGTGCACGACCATAGAAACCAATGTCTTTTATCCGGACATCGTAAGGAATGCTCCAGGTACCCGGAAACGTGCCAAAGCCATGCAAAAACTGGCGAGCCTTGGAATGAGAACCTATGTGACCTGTGAACCTCTGATAAAATTCGACTTGCCCGAAATGGTTGAACTTGTCAGCATGTGTTCCCCTGTACAAGTCAATATCGGCAGGAACTCCCGACAGGACATTACCCTTCCCGAACCGACAAGGAATGAAGTGCAGGCATTGATAACCGGACTTCAGAAATTTACCAAAGTGGTAGTCAAATCCAATGCCAAGTGCTGGATTTGAGAATGTACTGACTGATTGGAAAGATAAAGGAGATGCTGCATAAGCTCTCCTTTAAAATTTCGTCAAAGCCAATAAAGAATCCATATGTCAAGGATACAGGTGAAAAATATTGCAAAATAACACCTTGTGAGTTAACCGGAGGCAAGTTTATTATACATATACTGCATATTTTATTATAATACCCACTCAGGCGGCGTGAGCCTACAACAAACGAAAGAAGAAAGATATACAATAGTTTCATGCAACTTTTTTTGTCAAAATGAGAGATTTTACTTAAAAGAAATAGATTGCATAAGGAAAAGTATTGATGCGTTCCGTTTACTCATCGAAGTGTAAAAAGGGTATATAAAAACATTGCAAACCTTTATATATGAATGAGTATAAACAAAAATAAAACAATTATGGATAATAATATAAATAATATGATATCAATTAGTATGCCGAAAGGTTGCAGGTATATGAGTGATTATGAAAATCTCTTGAATGGGGAATTGCCATTGGATGGTAAGTTTATCCTGAACAAGACTATAACCGGTTGTGGTGGTACATCCCTGTTTCTCAATTCGAACTTTCCTGTGGTAATAATTTCGCCACGGCTTCAGGTGTTGAAAGAGAAGCACAGACAATACCCCGACAGCTTCCACTTCCATGTCCCATTGTGTGGTAATAGAGGACAAGCAATAATCCAAATGATGCGGGATCTTGATTCGTACTTGAATTATCATCATGGAAGCACACCATTCACCCCCTTGCCAATGCGACCAGCCAAGATACTGGTCACACTGGATTCATCGGACAAGGTTCTTAGTGTCCTTAGAGGAAATAATATGCTGGATCCATGCCTCTTTGTGGTCGATGAGTTCCAGTGTCTTATGGGTGATGCGACGTTCAAGGGGAGTACGGACATGAATTTTCTCATCCGGCTTGACAATGAAGTGAAACGTATCTGTTACTTGTCAGCTACACCTGTCCCTGACATCTACCTTGACTACATACCTCAATTCGCCAACATTCCCTACTATAAACTGGAATGGGATCCTGATGTGATTGTGGAGCCGACATTGAAGGAGAGGCAGATGAGGAACGGTGAGACTGCGGAGAAACTGTGTGGGGAACTGATACAACGTTACAGAAGGGACGGATATTTTGAAAGGAAAATAGTGAATGGAAATATTGTCTATTCCCGTGAAGCCTGCATATTTCTCAATGAGGTTAAGTCAATCATAAGAATAATCAGACAAAACAATCTGAAGCCGGATGAGGTGACTATCCTGTGTTCTGAAAGCCAGTCCTCAAAGCTGCCTAAAGGATTCACGATAGGCGGGTTGGATACGGACAGGAACAATCCCCAAAATAAACCTTTCACTTTCTGCACGAAGTCATCTTTTGAAGGTGTGGATTTCTACTCGGATAATGCCAGCACCTATATCTTCATCAATGCAGGGAAGGAGTGGCAGACCCTTGACATCATGCTGGATATACCTCAGATTCTCGGCAGACAGAGGCTTGATACAAATCCGTTCCGGCATGATGCCACGATATATTACAAGACCTACCCTGCCACTATGACGGAAGCGGAGTTTGAACAAAAGCAGAAGATGATGGATTTGAAAACAAATAACATCCTCAATGTATTCAATAGTGCTCCTGAAGAATACAGAACTGTATTAATAGATTCTTACAGAAAAATGGAACCAGACAAGAAGTTTACAGATGATTATACTGACCTCATACAGGAGAACGGGCAAACGACGATAGGTTACAATCATCTGGTAATGGCGGCAATGTGGAACAGGTGGTACCAGAGAAGTTACTATTATAACAATTCCTGCCAGCTGTTGACGAGCATTCAGTCTGCGGTTGGGATGCGGAAGAAGCCGGATGAGGTGAAGCAGTTCGAGCAGTGGTATTATAATGCACCTGACAAGGACAGGCTTGCAGGATATGCGAATTTCAGAAATCAATGTCCGCAATATGACACCCTGCTCTTACAAAATCCGTTCATTGATTTCAGATTTCACGAGTGGTATGGAACTCTTGGTTATGATACCCTGTCAAGTCTTGATTTTCGTGAGGCTGATGTTGAGGATGCCTATAATGTTCTTTGTGCACAGGCTCCGATAAGTGAGGCTTGCAGACAGGAGTTCGTTCCAGGTATGCTCTATTCCAAACAGGAGGTAAAGGCCAAGTTACAGAAGATATACGACAACTTGGGACTTTCCGGGAAAACAGCCAAGGCAACAGAACTGAAACTGTATCTTCCCGTCATGGAAAAACAGAGGGCAAATGACAGGGGCAGGAAAGTGTATTTTATCGAGATACTGGAAGCATAGGCAATCAATAGGCAGTACGTTCACGGATAGAAGGGCGGTATTGCTTATTTTTTTCTTGGCGCCTGTATATGCTGTATTATCAAACGAAGCAAAAGTGATTCTCCAAAGGTATGTGCATTCAGCCAATGGAGGGAAAAAGGATATGAAGCCTCATTGTATATCACATAAATAATGGTATGCGAGAGTTAACTGAAAGCCAATTATACCATATGATTATTACAATTGATGATAATATCCACTCAGGCGGCGTGAGCCTACAACAAACGAAGAAGAGAATAGTATATAATTTCAGATCAACTTTTTTTGCCAGAATGAGGGAAATTACTTATAAATGATATGTTTCAAAAGAAAAAAAATTGATTGATAGCGTTCCGTTTACCCTTTCAATGATGATTTGGAGAATTGGAAAAGTTGCATTGCTATAATACGATATGAGTGTATTATTGCCAAACTTGTCACTTATTCTTCCGGTTATATATTCCCAAAAGGTAGCAAAAGAATTGGGATTTTATTCATTCTAGCCAAGGTATGATTGCTATAAATGAAGATATAGCAAATCGGACAATGCAATCTTTCTGTATGCCCAAATCACTGTTGGATGAGTTAACGGAACGCAATCAATATTTTTCTCAATAAAAATCTTTCTCTTTTAAGTAATAATCCACATTTCAGCAAAAAAAGTTGATTTTAGGATATAATAATTTTTTCCTTTCGTTTGTTGTAGGCTCACGCCGCCTGAGTGGGTATTACTATCAATTATACAGGTAATGGTATAGCACAAATTGGCTTCCAGTTAACTCTTCCATCTCACCGTCTGGATAATGTATGAATGATGAATTCTGCCTTTTTCCCCTGGCTGATAATACATTGTTCCAACTTCTCATTTGTACTATACATATTGCATCGGGAGGTATGGGCAAAAGTGTATCAGTATAAGCAAGAACCCGATAAACCTCTGCCATTACCCTTACAATACATCCGGCTGCATATGTCTCCTGTCAATATTGCCAGATAGTCCTTACCCGGTGAATATGATGGATAAGCCGGATGATTACAGTCGGTTGTAATGACATCAGATTATAGAATAAGGCTCAGTATTCATAAGACCGGCAAGGCAACAAACAAGCGGTAACGGATGTTCTTGTTTCCTATAGTTTACTTTGGTTGGTGACGGTTGGTTTCAGTTGGCAATATGGTGTGTAGAACTTGTTAATATTGTTACTCAGATACGAGAAAGACAGCGAAGGATAGTATCAAACATTCTGAATAATATTTGTCATTCATTGGGTAAAACCAAGGTGTGAAGCTGTGAAGTAATATGAGAACCTATACCTGTGAAGTGACATGAGAAGCAGGTGTGAACTAATTTATATATTTATCTGTTGATTTATAGCTGATTACATAATACTGAGAAGTGTGAACTTTAATTATGCAAATAGACTGAATCCCCTAAAATGCAATATCCCCATATTTTATTATCGGTTCACAGCTATAAAGACTAAGATGGTAAAAAGTTCTGAAATATTGGACTGACGAAAACGGGCAACAGTAAAGAGTGCTTGAATAATAAACGGGAGGTAATATATGAGTCTTATCCCGATACCCCCAGGTACTTTGATTTCTTGCCCGTTCATATCTCCCGGCCTTGTGAAATGTCAGACGAGTATAGGGGTGGAAAACTAGGAGATATTATCCTTTGGCCGGTAAGAAGATCATAATGGTTTGTTGCTGCTCTGACTGATATTTACAGCGGTTTAAGATTCATGATATTATGGTTGGTCATAAAGACGGTATTTTTGCTGTTGGACTATTGCGGTAATATAGGTATCCATTAATTTATATGCTGATCTGCAACTGGACTCTGTATTATATAACTATTCATCATCATTGGTTTGCAGATTGTGACTGGGTGAAGAATTTGTATGTTTATTGAGTAGTTCTGGCTGCGTGTTTAAAGATGATGTTTGAACGATATTTCTTTGTCGTTTGGATTGGTATATTATTTAGGGTGTGCTTTAGTGGGTAATTCTGGAATGTGTGTAAAAACTGGAATATAAAAAAGAAGGCAGACTTTTGGGGTCTACCTTCCATTTTGTATTTTACTTTGACAGCTTCAAAATTTTATTGACTGTTCTTCTGCTTATATTGAGTTTATGACCGATTGTTCCCTGACTCATTCCACTGTCTGCCATCTGCTTCATCTTTTTGATAATTTCCGGAGTCACTTTAGGGTTTGTTTTTTTCTTAGTGTCCGGTGCGGAAGGGATTTGATTGCCCGGTCTTCCCGCTTTTGGTTTTGTTGGCAGAACCTCACATTCCGGTCTGCTACACACATATTCAAAATGCAGATAAGGGGTTTCAACAAATCTAACAATAACCACATCACCAGTCTTGGCGGTGAATTTTCCCTTCAGTGCTTTGAGCATTCTTTTGTCCTCTCCAAGACCGGTCATTCCCAGTGCTATGACTGAATTGGCAAAGTTATATAAGGCGGATGACCCTGACATGTCCCTGAATTCAATGGGGTTGTAGACAGAGTTGCTCTTGGATGTATGGGTGACTATTATAATGGTTATATGCCTTCCTTTCCTCATGTATTTGGATTTCATGTTTTCTAACCTATTATAGAAATCATTCACCGCCCTTGCATTATGGGTCCCACCGCCTTGCGTGATGTTGTCAATGATGATCGTACAATCTGTCTCTGTTCTGCCAACTTTCTCCTCTATGTCATCCGCCCAGTCATCCAGACTTGCGAAATGACAGTTCGAGAGACGGATGAAGTTGCTGGGAAAAGAATTGTTTTTCCCTTTGTAGCGGTGCTGTATGTCCATATCTCTAAGCTCGGTGTCATAGTAATAGACAGTCTGTGGAATGCCTGCTATGGTATCCGGGAGCAGTTTTGATTTGTTTCCCCCCGCTATGTCAATTCCAATCTGCATGGCGAGTGTAGACTTTCCCGCATCTGTATGACTGTAGAGTACACACGTTTCACCTGAATGGATAAGATTACCCAGCAATTGTGTGCTTTCCATATTGATATGTTTGTTGAGTGTGTCATTGAGTGTCTCTTCGGCAGGTTTCTGCTTGTGGTCTGTTTTATCAGAGGATGACGGTTGCCCCTTATTCGCACTGGTATTAGAGGAGTCTCTACATTGTCGTTTCTTTTCCCAAAAGGAGTGTTTAATCTTTTCTTCAGCCCATACGCCTCCTATGAAAATTCCACACTTGACTATGGCAATTCCACACTTGATTGCACCACTAATTAATTCACTTTTCGTATTGGAACTCTCGAAAGTTCTTCTACCATAAAAATTCTTTCTCATTGTTGTTTTTTTTTAAAGGTTTCTATTCTGTTGTAATAATCACTGTTTCCTGAAGGTTCATAACATTGTTACCTCTCACTACCGTTGCTTGGACAGTTGCCTGCTCTGTTGTTGCAGTTGCAGGACTTCGGTCTTCTATGTTCATAATCTCATCGAATAAAATATATTTTTGTACTTTATATTGTTTAAATTATGCTTCTTTTCAAATACAGTCCGAAACTTTCTTACCTGATTCATGCGGTCTGATATGATGGCTGTTTTTATTCTGAGAAGGAGTTTTTTCTCTTCATCGTTTATATTATGCATCATACTTTGTTTCATGAGTCATTGTTTTTTTCGATGGTGCAAATTTATGGAGTTGGTTTAAAACTGTTGTGTATTAATTTGTTATAAGAAAAATAGAAGAGAATATATTTTGTTCTAACAAGTTAAGTTGTTGTATATAAGGAAAATAGGGAGATATGGTGGTATGGAACGGGACGAGGTCTATAGAACAAAAAAAGCTACTCTCTTTACCAGGGAATAGCTTGATGTATGAATTGATATCCTATGCTTTATCTCAAGGATTTCTTGGGTGGTTCCTCTTTTATTTTTTCAGTGAAAAATCCACTTATTTCTTTTATGAAATCGGGGTTGGCACTTTTTGCATGTGAGGTGGGATTAGTAATCTCTTTGTGATAAATAAAAAAAATTCCCATCCGTTGATATCTGCTACTAGGCATCTTGGAATCACTTTTCCCACTTCTTCCATTTCCTGAATAGAAATGTCTTACAATATAGTAAAGACAGTTGCTTTTGGAGTCTTTGTCTGCCTTCCATTCAATGTACTCCATCGGGTCTTCGGGCTTAAGCCTGCCTGTCAAACGGTATGCAAAATTTTCTTTTATGTGGATATTATTGTCTATATATCCCTCTTTTGCAACATAATTTATAAAGGCCTCAAACTTTCTGACTCCTTGTTCCTTTACAGTATCCCTAATATCATCAATGGATATACAGTCATTTGCGTTCCGTTCCAATTCAAAATAATTGTCTGGTAGTTTAAATTCTTCATGATTACCATTGATGTTTAGGGGCTCAATGTTCGTTTCTCTTTCTATCGTATTCTCTGTTTTGAAATGCTTTTGTTCGTGCTTGTAATATTTTTTATAACATCTGTATGCTTTGTTGTAGAAATAAATATATTGGGGTTGTTTGATAATCTCTTCAACTATTTCTCGTTCCATAGGATCGAATTCTTTCCGATGGATGAAATAAAATATCAATAAAAAGTGAAGCTCCTTGCGGACATGCCTTATATTAAGGAATGGGAAGTTTCCTCGGTCAGGATTGATTATCGCTATTCTGGTAATATGTTCGGTAAGGCTGTCTTTACCTATATGTAATGTGCATTGTAACTTGGAAAATTCTGACATGAATCCCATCATTTGCTTTTTTTGGATTGGACTTCCCTTGTCTTTTCTTAAAAAACGATAGGAGAGGGGATTACAGTTCAGACAGAAGTTCTTGAGTTTAGTGATACTGCAGTTGTATTTGTAGATGGTACCTATAAAAAGATTTTTGTTGTCATTGACGAATGAGTCGACTAGAAGTTCGTAAGCCAATGTTGAGACCGGCAATTGCTGTAATAGCCTTAAACCATGTTCTTGGGGATATGATTTGAGTATGTCATAGATTTCTGATACAGTTAATGGCATTTTGTTCTGTTCCATTTCGTATTTGTTGGCATATTTGTCGATCCAGTTTCCTATATTTCTATATCTCACGATTTTGCAGATAGCTTTATAGGAAGGATCCAAGACATTGGATACAAACAGCATGAGTTTAAAATTCTCTACAGTTACCAGCCACAGTCTTTTGGATTCATTGTTTATGTATTTTATATGTCTTATGAGGAAATACAATGTATTGCTTTTTAGGTATATCCAAACCCGCAACCACCATGTCAGTCGGTTCTGCCTTATGACTTTTTTTAAGCCTGTATAATATTCGTATGTCCCTATTTCTACCATAACTTAAATTCTGATTTTTATTTGTTGGTTATTTTTCTCAGTTTGCCATTTTTTCCCTTATTGGTCTCATGTGTATCTTAGTTATTATCGCTTTTCAGACATGTAATCACTCTATTCTTTCATGATTTATGAAGTGTTTGTGAGTGGAACTTTGTTTGTAGATGTAGCCTATTTCCTTTCTTATTTTTGTATCCGTAGGATTGAACCTGACTGTATAGTTCTTTTTCTTCTTATTCTTCATCGGGTTGTGCCTTTCGTAGAAACTATATTTATTGTAGTAAAAATATGTGTTATTTGATTGTAGTGGCAAAGATAGCGAAAAAATAGTATATTCATAGTTATAGTACACTGACTTGTAGAAGTTGTTTTTTCATTTACTATGATTGGTTTGCTATTTTGTTCTCCGCTCATTTCTCTATATAAATAATGTAATCTTGTTGGAGCATGAATTATTATAAAAGAAATATATATGGTTAACTATTACATGATTTTGGATTTATATATGTGGTTCTACCGTAATTAGTGTAAGTTAACCTAGATACTTTAACTCTCTCCCTATATCGGTATATTCTATAAGCTGCCGTACACGGCTTCTTTATGGTATTTTTCTTATAGGGAAGCCTTCAAAGGTTAATGTTTTAACATTGTACAAGTGTTAACTTATGCTAGATCCCGTAGAACCATATATGTGGTGACTATAAAAGTGTGCAGTCATTCGTCAAGTATAAAATAGTAGGGTGGATTACAGCAAATTCTTCATTGCCTCATCTACTTGTTCGTTGTCAAAACGGCTAAGGTAAATTTGAGTGGTCTTTATATCTTGATGTCCCAATGCTTCGGAAATAATTCCTATATTAACTCCTGACTTCTTTAATATTGTGGCGAATGAGTGCCGGGCCACATAGGTCGTAACTTCTGCCTTGATATCCAGTTCTTTCGCAAAAACTTTTAACTCTTGGTTTATTTGATGACAGACTTTATGTACCCTATTGTTTTTTTGCATAGGTGTGATATGTCTTTTTCCATGTAAAATAGGAAATAAGTATGTCGCTTGCTTTTGATAATCCGCATATTTGTCTATAATCTGTTGTGCTTTGTCAGACAGTATAAGGTTTATACTTCCATGTGTTTTTTGTCGTTGATAGATTAACCTGCCATCAATAATATTTTTGGGCGTTAAATTTGCAATATCGACAAATGAAATCCCTCCACATAGGTATGAAAAAGTAAACAGATTATGAGCCAACTGTCTCAATTCGCTTTGAGTGGTGCAATTAGCATTAATGATTTTAAGAATATCCTCCTTAGATAAAGCTCGTTTAATGGTCTTTGTATTGAAGTGGCTTAGTTTATATTCAGTGAATGGATTTTTGTCACGTGCCACTATCTTTGCCTCAATTGCTTTATTAAATGTGGCGCGTAAGGTACGGAATTGATAGCTGAGAGTTGTGTCTTTATTTCCCTTACTGCGCATCCAATCTTCAAATTTTCGACAGAAAGCAACATCTATATGACTAAAGGTATAATTCAATTTCTTGCCTTTATTGAAATTACGCAGGGTATTATACGAGTTGAGATAAGCGTAACTATTTCCAATTTTACCTTTTTGCTTTAATGCTTCGATTAACGATACATAAAACTCTTCTACAGTCTTGGCTTTGATTTTTTCTTTTTGTTCATTGATTAAAGATGAGGCTGTAAATTCTTCATTCCTTGATAACTTTTCCAGTATTTTATGCTGGTACTCAGATTTTACCTTTAGGATAATATTCTGAATTAGCTCATAGTTCGGACACTTTGGCTTGGGCTCTTCCTTGTTGAAATCCCAATGCTTAGGATTTACGGATATTCCCAAACTTTTCATTACTCTTTTTTTGCTCTCTGTAATACGTAACATGAGAGGGTGCTCTCCGTTTGATAACACTTTACTCTTAAAACAAATCACTGAAACCTTGATACTCATTGCTTTAAAGGTTGTGCAGCGGTTTACACTATGGTTTACACTAACCTTGATTTTGTCCCATTTCTACTGCTAAAATCAGGAAATGTATAAAAAGAAAAAGTGCCGATAATCATTGGATTACCAGCACTTTACTCAGTCGGGATGACAAGATTCGAACTTGCGACCACACGCCCCCCAGACGCGTACTCTACCGGGCTGAGCTACATCCCGAATTGCGGGTGCAAATGTACGGCTTTATTTTAAAATAGCAAATATTTATAGTGCTTTTTTTATTGAATGAACCTATATTTTGCAGTTTCAAGGCTTTCGGCCAACGTGCCCTACTCTCTTTTTACTTGTATGCCTGCTTCGCAAGGCAATGGCTTTGAGCGGGCAGGCATACTTTGAATGAAGTTATTGCAGGTTTAGGCTATTTCTTACGGAAGTGACAGCCGGACTTTCGGGCGTTACGGATTTCCGGGTACAATAATCGAATTCCGCAGACTTTTCGCCGCTGAATGATTTCCATTTCAGTTTCAATTTAACGGTCTTGCCTTCTGTATCAGGCAGGGCATCCAACTTGAAAGCAACCAGACCGTCCGCATACCTGCCGTAAATATCGCCCTTGGCATTGTGGCGGAATTCTACTTCATACGGGTTTTCCGGATTCTCGCTCAGCAGCAGATTGACAAAGTGCTTTGTTTGATAGTCTCCTTGCTGAGTTCTAAAGCGAAGGGTTAGATAACCGTCTTCTGCAATGGTCACCCAATCGTTCACAATTTCCACCGGGTCGGTGCCGTATACGGTATCGTTCTCTTCACCCAAATCCGGGGCGATGGGTTTGGTAAGGATACTGTCTATCCAGTTTATATGTACAGCTTGGGTGTAGATATCGCTGGGCTCGTCCACTTCCTTGTAGTTTACCAAAGCGCGGACTTCCTTTTCGCCATAGGGAGATTTCGTCATGTTGGTAGGCAGCAGAGTGGTCTTGTCATCCAATTGCAGAAAGACTGTCTGGTCTGCATCGGTCTTTACCGTTACCAGGGCATTGGGGAATCTCATGGCATAATTATCATCGTCGTCCAGGCATGATTGGAGGCTTAAGGAACTGATGGTTGCAATAGCGATTAAAATTTTCTTGTTAAAGATTGACTTTATTTTCATAGTGTACTCTTTTAAATTAAACATTCGGAATAGGCTTCACTTTTATAAAAATAGCATATTTGCGAAAACCCTGCATGCGGCATTGTTAATTAATGATAAGAGCCGGAGTAAGCTGGTGCGGAACATTATTCCCCGATACATGAAAGATATTTGTATATCAGGTGGAATATGATTATCTTTGCTGTATGAGATGCACATCTCGCGTGTGTTGAGATGTATGTCTCGAACTGCATGAGATGTGCATCTCGTGCATGTTGGGGAATAGCTGTCAGGCCGTATGGAAACTGGCTTTCTGTTGAGGGGAAGTAAACTTCGGGTGGGGTGTCGGCAGTCTGGTTGCAGTAAGAAACATTATGTTCATTGTGAAAAGAGTATGAGTATAGTCTATTTGGTTCGAAAGAAGGTTTTCCGCACGGCGGAAGGGGTGAAGCAACTCTATTATGCTGTGCAGCGTGTGTTACAGCGGCGTGGAGGTGTGACGGCAGAGCTGCTGGCGCAGCGTATGGCATCCAGAAAAGGGATGAGTTCGGGAGACGTGCAGAGTGTATTGATAGATTTGCCGAAGTTTATAGAGGAAGCGCTGATGGAGGGAGAGTCGGTGACCATTAAGGGGCTGGGTTCCTTCCATGTGGCGGTGACGAGTGACGGGTTTGAGCATCCCGACGATGTGATGCCGGGCAAGGTGCGCTTATCTCGTGTCTATTTTCGTCCGGATAAGTCGCTGGTGGCGAGGCTGAACAGCGGGATGGATTTCTACCGTTATCCGCTTAGCCGATATTTCCCTCACGATATGTTGCGGCCGGAAACGCTGCGAAAGGAGCGGGCCGAGGGAAAGACGGGAATTCCGGATGAAGACCCGGTTGGGATGGAAAATGATACGGAGGACTTTTCGGGGGAGGAGTGAGCGATGAATGTGGAAGAATTCAGAGAATACTGTCTCTCCTTGCCGGGAGTGCTATGCTCCCATGCACTCCCTATAAAAGTCGAACATCTCGAAGATAGTATCCTTGTCTGCCGTCTGGTTGAGACAGATGTTACCCACTTCTTTCAATAGGGTGAAGTTGATGACTCCGGCGGTATTCTTCTTGTCATGCTTCATCAGTTCGTACAGCTGGTCGTACTGTTTGCAGTTGAAGGAGAAGCTGCCATAATTCTCTTTGACGAATTGGATGGTCTGGCGCATCTTGTCCTTCGGGAATCCGGTCTTTATATAAGAAAGGTATAGTTCGCAGACCAGCCCCCATGCCACTGCATAGCCGTGCAGCACCGGACGGTTTTCGGCAAGGGCGAGGCTTTCGAAGGCGTGTCCCACGGTGTGCCCCAGGTTCAGGGCTTTGCGGATGCCATGTTCCTGCGGGTCTTCTTCTACGATGTGTTCCTTTACCTGCACGGAACGTCCTACCATGGACTTCAGCAAGGCATAATCTATCTTCTCCGTATCGAAGGCCAGCAGTTCCGCCAGATGTTCCGGGGTACTGATGAGGCCGTGCTTCAGCATCTCCGCATAGCCGGAGAAGAAGTTATGGGCATCGAGGCTGCGCAGGAACTCGGTTTCCAGCAGCACGCAGGCGGCAGGAGCAAAGACGCCGATTTCATTCTTCAGACCGTTGAAGTTGATGCCCGTCTTGCCTCCCACGGAAGCGTCGACCATGGCGAGCAGCGTAGTGGGAACGTTGATGTAGGCGATGCCCCGCTTGAAGGTGGAAGCGGCAAAACCGCCAAGGTCGGTCACCATGCCACCGCCCAGGTTGATGAGCAGGGAGTGGCGGCTGGCCCCTTTCTCACTCAGGGCTTGCCATACGGCAGCCAGCGTTTCCAGATTCTTGTGTACGTCTTCTGCACCGATAATAATTTCTTCCGCTTCTTCCAAGGCGGGGATACCGTCCAGATGCGGGCGGCAGAGGCGGTGGGTATGCTCGTCGGTAAGGATGAAAAGCTTGTCATGGGGACACTTCGCTATGGCATGCGTCAGGCTGTTTGCCAGTCCTTCGCAAAGGATTACTTCTTGTTTACTCATCTTGTTAATTACAAATTACGAATTACCAATTACTGATGTTACGGATTATGAAGGAAAGGGGGCCTTCTTCATTATATTGTGGCACAAAGATAGCTCTTTTGGCAATAAAACGTTATCTTTGTCCCGTGAAATTCTATGGGTGGCAAGGCGTTTCCGTCATCTGCCTCCCACTATTTGTAATTAGTAATTTGTAATTGATTGATAGAAATGAGAGCATTACTTCCCGTTTATTGCCGTCCGCTGGGTTATTTCATCATAGCTTTGGCGTTGTTCCTCCCTTTCATATTCCTATTGTGGGGAAAAGTGACAGATGCCAACTTGCTGTTTTACAAGGAATGCTCCAAACTCCTGATGATGATGGGGGCACTGATGATAATCTTTGCCTTGACGAAGAACGAGAATAAGGAGATAGAGCAGGTGCGCAACAAGGCCACGCGCAATGCCATCTTTCTGACCGTTCTTTTTATCTTCGGCGGTATGCTCTACCGGGTGGCGCAGGGTGACCTCCTTTCGGTCGATTCTTCTTCTTTTCTCATATTTCTTATATTGAATGTGCTTTGCTTGGAATTTGGTATAAAGAAAGCGACAGTTGATAGATTATTTAAGCGGAATAGTCGATAAACGGAGCAAATCGTCATGTGGGGCATTAAACCTTTTGCCCGGAAGTCTGTCAAATGAAACAGTGAATAAAAGGCATTGTTCATTTAAGAATAGACAAAGAATAGACACATGAAGAAAATTATCACGGGAATGGCGTTGCTGTTGGTAACAACGCTGTCTGCATTCTCACAGACCAAAAACATTACGGTATCGGGCCGTGTCGTGGAGGACACCAAGGAGCCCGCGATACAAGCTACCGTGCAGTTGCTTTTGTTGCCAGACAGTGTCCAGGCATCGGGTACGGCTACTACGGCACAAGGTTATTTCACTCTTCCCAAAGTCAGTGCGGGTAAATACGTGCTAAAGGTTTCTTATATCGGGTTCAAGAGCCGGTACATCCCTTTACATCTTTATGCCACGACAACCGCCAAGAACGTGGGTACCCTGGCACTGGAAACGGATGCGGTGATGCTGGCCGAGGCTGTGGTTACGGCAGAAGCGCCGCAAGTGCAGGTGGTGGAAGATACATTGGTCTATAATTCCTCTGCTTATCGTACCCCCGAGGGAGCCATGCTCGAAGAGCTGGTGAAGAAGTTGCCCGGTGCGGAGATTGATGACGAGGGGAATGTGAAAATCAACGGTAAGGACTTGTCGAAGATTATGGTCGACGGGAAGGAGTTCTTTGGTGGAGACGTAAAGACCGGTTTGAAGAATCTGCCGGTAGATATGATAGAGAAGCTGAAAACCTACGACAAGAAGTCCGATTTGGCACGTATCACCGGTATTGACGACGGTGAGGAGGAGACGGTGCTCGACCTGACCGTAAAGAAAGGCATGAACCAGGGGTGGTTCGGTAATGCCGATGTGGCCGGAGGTACGGAAGACCGCTACATGGGACGTGTTATGCTGAACCGTCTTGTTGAAAATACTCAAGTTACTCTTATTGGCTCTGCCAATAACGTGAACGACCAAGGCTTTTCAGGCGGTGGCGGTCCTCCGCGCTGGCGCAGGAACAACGGACTTACTGCAACGAAAATGCTGGGTGTAAACTTCGCTACCCAGACCGATAAACTGGAACTGGGTGGTAGTGCACGCTACAACTATCAGGATGGGGACATTGCAAGCATTGGCTCTACCGAGGACTTTCTGCCGGACGGCAACTCTTACTCCAACTCGAACAGCAAGCAACGTAACAAAGCCAAGAATTTCAATGCCGATTTCCGTATGGAGTGGAAGCCGGATTCGATGACGAATATTATTTTCCGCCCCAACTTCTCGTATGGTAAAACGGACAATCTCTCCAATTCTGAGAACGGTACGTTCAATTCCGACCCTTACAGTCTGGTGAGCGACCCCAATAACTGGCTGAATCTGGAGAAGATTCTCAATCCGGACGATGACCCGTTGAGAAGTATCCGTATAAATGCCATCAATAGCGGTTCGCTGAGTGACAATAAGAGTGTGTCTACGGATGCAACCTTGCAGTTGAACAGAAAGCTGAATGACAAAGGACGCAATGTCACGTTCCGTGGAAGGTTCGGTTATACCAATACTGACAACAACCAGTATACGGAGTCGGAAACGCACTACTTCCAGTTGTTGAATGCTTTGGGAGGAGACTCCATCTTGGTACGTAACCAGTACATCACTACTCCTACCAAGAACTACAATTACAGTGCACAGCTGACTTACAGCGAACCGATAGCCCGTGCCACTTTCCTGCAATTCAGCTATCAGTTCCAGTACAAGTACAGTGAGAGTGACAAGACGACGTACGATTTGCAGGGCTTTCCGGATTGGGGATTGTCAACCCAGCTTCCCACGGGATATGAAGAGCATGCGGTGGACAGTCTGGGTAAGTATGCGGAATATCGCTACTACAACCACGATGCATCCGTGTCCTTGCGCTTTATCCGCGAGAAGTATCAGCTGAGCGCAGGTATGTCGTTTCAGCCGCAACATTCTGTGTTGTCCTATAAACGTGGCGACTATATGATTGATACCACCCGCAATGTGTTCAACTTCGCTCCGAACCTGGACTTGCGCCTCCGTTTCTCCAAAGTGAGCCAGCTGCGTATAACATACCGCGGGCGTAGCAGCCAACCGAGTATGGAGAATCTGTTGCCGATTGTGGACAACTCCAATCCGCAGAATGTGCGTATCGGTAATCCGGGCTTGAAGCCTTCCTTCACGCACAGCATGAGATTTTTCTATAATACGTATAATGCCGAAAAGCAACGCGGTATTATGTCGCACGTCAATTTCTCGGCAACGCAGAATAGCATCAGCAACAGCCGTGTGTACAATTCGGAAACCGGTGGATGGACTACAACTCCGAAGAATATCAACGGTAATTGGAATGCGTTCGGCTTGTTCGGCTTCAATACAGCGCTGCCCAATAAGAAGTACACCATCAGTTCTTTCTCCAATGCCAGATATCAGAACAATGTGGCTTATCTGACGTCCGGTAAGGGAGCAGATGCCGTGGAACGGAAGAATACGACCACCAACCTGACGCTGGGCGAACGTCTGAATGCCGCCTATCGTAACGACTGGTTTGAATTCGGCTTGAACGGAAGCATTTCCTATTCAATAGAGAAGGATAAACTGACGCCTGACAATAACCAGGAGCCCTATACCTTCTCCTACGGTGCCAATACGCAGATTTCCATGCCGTGGAACATGACGCTCTCTACCAACATTGCCAATCAGAGCCGTCGCGGATATACGGACAGTAGTATGAACCGTAATGAGCTTATCTGGAATGCGCAGTTGTCGCAGACTTTTCTGAAAGGAAATGCCACTGTCAGCTTCGAGATGTACGACATTCTGAAGAGGCAGAGCAACATCAGTCGTTCGCTGACTGCAAGCGGTCGCTCGGTGTACGAATATAACGGCGTGAACAGCTATTGCATGCTTCACTTCATCTATCGTCTGAATATTTTCGGCAGCAAGGCCGCACGCGACAAGATGCAGGGTCGACGTGGCTTCGGTGGTCCGGGCTTTGGTCCGGGGCATGGTCCTGGCCGTTTCGGAGGGCATAGGCCGTTCTAAAATCCTTTTCTGTATAAGGTTTGTAAAAGACACAGAGGCACAGAGCTTATTCTTTATATTATATAAGCTCTCTGTATCTCTGTGTCTTTGTGATTTTCCTTTTCTTTTTCTTTCATTTCATTTTTTGTACTTCATTTCTTTTTCCTACATTTGTTTCACACTTAATTGTCTGTGAACATGCTTGATTGGAACTTCATTGCCAGCCAGATTGCTACGATAGCCTTCGACATTGTTTATTTCGGTGCCATCATCGGAACGATTGTCGTCATTATCCTCGACAACCGCAATCCGGTGAAAACCATGGCATGGATACTGGTATTGATGTTCCTTCCTATCGTGGGGCTGGTGTTTTACTTCTTCTTCGGGCGTAGTCAGCGCCGTGTGCGCATGATAGGGAAGAAGAGTTACAGCCGCTTGTTGAAGAAACCTATGGCGGAATATCTGGCGCAGGATTCATGTACGCTTCCCATCAATTACAGCCGTCTCATATCTTTGTTCCGTAATACCAACCAGGCTTTCCCCTTCGATGGAAACCGGGTGGAAGTCTATACCCTGGGGCTCTCCATGCTGCAATCCCTGCTGCGCGAATTGGGGAAAGCAACGAAGCATATCCACATGGAATTCTATATCTTTGAGGACGATGCCATCGGGCGCTTGGTGCGTGATGTCCTGATGGAAAAGGCGCGTGCCGGGGTAGAGGTACGTGTGATTTATGATGATGTGGGTTGCTGGCATGTTCCCAACCGTTTTTTTGAAGAGATGCGCGAGGCCGGTATCGAGGTACGCAGCTTCCTGAAGGTACGTTTTCCGCTTTTTACCAGCAAGGTGAATTATCGTAATCATCGGAAAATAGTTGTCATTGACGGGCACATCGGCTTTGTGGGGGGGATGAATCTTGCCGAACGCTATATGCGCGGATTCTCATGGGGCATCTGGCGGGACACACATCTGCTGCTGGAGGGCAAGGCTGTTCACGGATTGCAGACCGCCTTCCTGCTCGATTGGTACTTTGTGGACCGTACACTGATTACGTCTACCCGCTATTTCCCGAAAATAGAAAACTACGGTACTTCCTTGGCACAGATTGTAACGAGTGAGCCCGTGGGCCCATGGAAAGACATTATGCAGGGCCTTGCCATATCTATTTCCAGCGCGAAGAAATACTTCTATATCCAGACTCCCTACTTCCTGCCAACCGAAGCCGTACTTGTTGCCATGCAGACAGCTGCCTTATCAGGTGTGGATGTGCGTCTGATGCTGCCCATGCGTGCTGATAATCGCTTGACACATCTGGGCTCCTGCTCTTATCTGGCAGATGTGCTCTATTCGGGAGTCAAGGTCTATTTCTATAAGAAGGGCTTCCTACACTCCAAACTGATGGTTTCGGATGATGAGTTGTCCACGGTAGGCTCCACGAATGTGGATTTTCGCAGTTTTGAACATAACTTTGAGGTGAATGCCTTCATCTATGACACAGAAACAGCGCTTCAGATGCGCGAAATCTTCCTCCAAGATCAGCGCGACTGCGTACAGGTATTCCTGAAGAACTGGGTGAAGCGCCCTTGGTATCGTAAGGCTGCAGAGAGTGTGGTGCGGCTGATGGCGCCGCTTTTGTAATTGTGATAATTATCAATTAAAGAACGTGAAGTTCACGCTACCGTACACCCTTCTCTCCACAAAGTGCGGATGTCCTTCGAAACTGTTTTTCTTCCCGTGTTCCAGAACGAAGAGGCCGTCTTCTTTCAGCAGGTTGTTTTCGAAGATAAGGTCGGGCAAAGTTTCCAGCCCGGCAAGTTCGTAGGGAGGATCGGCAAAGATAAAGTCGAATTGCTCCCGTCCGCTTTTGAGGTATTTGAATACGTCACCGCGTATGGGCAGGCACTTGTCCGTCTTTAATTCCTGCATAATCTTGCAGATGAAGGCATAGTGGTCGCGGTCTTTTTCCACGCTGATTACTTGGTCGCAGCCTCTGGACACAAGCTCGATGCTGATGCTGCCCGTACCGGCAAATAGGTCGAGGGCACGGATGCCGTCCTCAAAGTCCATGTAGTTGGAGAGTACATTGAACAGATTCTCTTTGGCAAAGTCTGTGGTGGGGCGTGCCTTGAAGGAGTGGGGCACGTCGAAACGTCGTCTTTTGTATATTCCACTGATTACTCGCATAGGGTTATGGCTTGCAGGTCAAGATTAGTGGCGGGATTCATGATGAATACCTGCCGGATGAATTTTCGCAGTTCGGGCAGTAGCAGCTCTTTGTCGTTCAGGTCACCGGTTAGGTGCAGCTCATCGCGCTCCTGCTCGAAGCCGAGTTGTTTCCATATATATAATAGGTAGTAGACACGGTCGGGTGTGCTTCTGCACTCAAAGGAATTGGCTAGAAGCAGGCGTCCGCGCTCGTAGCCGTATACGTCTACGGCATCTTTTCGCAAGTGTGCATACATTTTCCGGCTGTTGCCCAAGCGGCTCTTTGAAGAGAAGAACTCAATGAAGGGGCTGGCTTGGGAATAGAACTTGACACCGGGATACTGTTCGCGAAGGAAGGAACAGGCACTCTTATCCATGCCGAACAGTACGACAGTGTTGTTCTTATGCAGTATGTTGTATTGTACGGTTTCATTTTCCCGTTTAGGGTGGTTGTGATAGAAGATGATTTCCGTTTGTTCGTCTTCGAAGAACTCCAGGGGAATGAACGTGAAGCGTTTGTCTGCCATGAGCACATTGACACGGCGGAAGGGGCGTTTCAGCCACTCCAGCTCGCGGAAAGTCTGTTTCAGATTGGCAGTGAGGGAGAGGGACTCATCCACTTCACGGTCGTAGTAAGAAAACTCACCGTCGCCCAGAGGATTGAACACAGAAAAAGAAAATCCATCCGTGCTGAGACGGATGGATAATGTATACTGTTCCGATTTATTAAAATCAGTCGTTTCTATCATACGTTTGTCGGGGTGAGATTATTCCCAGTTACCGGCGTTGTTGTTAGCTGTTTCCAAGCTACCAATCATCAGACCGCAGTACTTGCCAAGTTTGGTTTGTACGTCCTTGATGTTAGCAATTTCCTGCTTATCCAGACCGTTCAAGTAAACTTCATACGGAGTCTTCACTTCGAGCAAACAGAAAGGAGCACCGGATTTGGCTGTATCGTTCTTGATGGCCATTTCGAATTGTGCACCGTTTCCGAAGGGAACATATCTCATTGAATCGGGGTTGAAACCTTTCGGGAAGATAGTGTCCAATACGGCTACCCACAAGGTATCACGTTTGAAGTTTTCCAATCCCCATTTCTTTACTTCATCATATTTGCCGGTCTTCTTGGCTTTATTGATGATGTTGATGGCTTTCTTTTCAGTCAGACCGTCTTCCAGCTGCTTATCGTTCAGTTCTCCTTGCTTGAAGATGAACGGAAGTTTCTGGTTTTTAACAAAGTCAATCAGAGAGTCGAAGCTTGCAGTATATTGCTGGTCATGTAAAGTACGATATTCCAATTGTGCTTTACGGATGTCAATCAGACGTGCAATGACAGCTGCATCTCTGTGCTTCTTTGCTTTTTCAAAGTTGATAGGACCCATAATGCTGGCGTAACAAATATAAATTAGCACCAAAGCACATAAGCCTAAAATGACATTAAATACTGTTTTCATGATAAATATGTTTTTTAGTTGTTATATTCGCACCGCAAAAATAAAAGAAATTAATTTAAAAACGATAGTTCCCTTTACTTTTTTCTGTTACAAAAATGATAAATAACTATTTAGAAAGGCAAATTAAGGAAAATTTTCCTTACCAACCAACTCCTGAGCAAGAAATTGCTGTAAAATCTTTATCGGAGTTCCTTCTATCACCTTGTAGCGAGGTGGTTTTTATGCTTCGTGGTTATGCGGGGACGGGTAAAACATCGTTGGTCGGTGCCTTGGTGCGGACGTTGGATAAGCTGCAACAGAAGTCGGTATTGCTGGCACCAACCGGGCGGGCGGCAAAAGTTTTTTCATCGTATGCGGGGCATCCGGCGTTTACAATTCATAAAAAAATCTATAGACAGCAATCTTTCTCCAACGAGCTGAGCAATTTTTCTGTGAACGATAATTTGACAACTCACACTCTCTATATAGTGGATGAGGCCTCGATGATTTCCAATGAGGGACTGTCCGGTTCCATGTTCGGCACGGGCAGGTTGCTGGACGACCTGGTGCAGTTTGTCTATTCCGGCCAGGGATGCCGTTTGCTGCTGATGGGCGATACGGCACAGCTGCCGCCAGTGGGGGAGGAGCAGAGTCCTGCCCTCTTTGCCGATGCCTTGAAAGGCTACGGGCTGGAAGTGGTGGAGGTGGACTTGACGCAGGTAGTGCGTCAGGAGCAGCAGTCGGGTATCTTGTGGAATGCCACCCGCCTGAGGCAGTTGATAGCGGAAGACGATTGTTACAGCCTGCCAAAGATAAAGGTTTCGGGGTTTGCCGATATTAAAGTTCTGCCCGGTAATGAGCTGATAGAGACGCTGAGCTCTTGCTACGACCGCGACGGGCTGGATGAAACCATCGTGGTGTGCCGTTCCAATAAGCGGGCGAACATCTACAACAAGGGCATCCGTGCGCAGATTCTCTGGCGTGAGGATGAATTGAACACCGGTGATTTGTTGATGGTGGCGAAAAATAACTACTTCTGGACGGAAAAAGAGAAGGAGATGGACTTCATTGCCAACGGTGAGACTGCCGTAGTGCGCCGCGTGCGCCGTACGCGGGAGCTGTATGGTTTCCGCTTTGCGGACGTGACGCTGGTCTTTCCTGACTATAACGACTTTGAACTGGAAGTGAACATGCTGCTCGATACGCTGCATACCGACTCGCCTGCGCTGCCTAAGGCAGAGAACGACCGGCTTTTCTATTCCGTCCTCGAAGACTATGCCGACATCACCGTGAAGCGTGAGCGGATGAAGAAGATGAAGGCAGACCCGTATTACAATGCTTTGCAGGTGAAGTATGCCTACGCCGTGACTTGCCACAAGGCGCAGGGCGGGCAGTGGAGGAATGTATTTCTGGACCAGGGCTATATGACGGACGAATATTTGACACCCGATTACTTTCGTTGGCTCTATACGGCTTTTACCCGTGCCACGGGAACGCTCTACTTGGTGAACTATCCGAAAGAACAAATCGTTTGAAAAAGAGAGGGGTACCGATGCAGTATTCCGGTATTTTTTGTATTTTTGTAGATAGAACAACTATAACAGAACAAGTATGAAGAAGCTATATTCTCTCTTTGCCTTGATAGCACTGCTGTTTACCGCTTCCGGTTGCGAGGACGATTACCGGAGCATGGTACTTTTCGAAGGCGTGGAGCCTATTTATCAGATTGGGACATGTGATAATCTGGTGTCTAATCTTTCTTATTATCTTTCTGAAACAAACGAAGATACAGTGCTGGGCATTGACGGTGGTGACGGTTCCTATAATGTGATTAACGAACATGAGTCGGTGGCTTCCGTGACTTTTACCGATGAGGTCAACGGTTATCAGCGTATCAAAATTCATCCGTTGGCAGAGGGAGAGACGATTGTGAAGGTGATGGATGGTTCCGGTGAGGAGACCCAACTGCGCATCACGGTGAAAGGTCGCAGGCAATATACGTTGACGAAGATGGGCTCCGAGTATGGTATCAGTAATGGTGCACTGACGGAACTGCTGAGTGATGTCTCTAAGGCGCTTGCCGAGCGTCCTTGGGTGAAGGATGGCGGGTATTATGTGCTGGTACCCGAAGATTTCTCCAATAGTATGTGGAAAGGTGTATTGGAAATCTATCCGACGGGGAAAGAGGAGGAACCGCTAATGGGAATATACGAGACAGTTCCAGTGGAAGATGAGAACGGAGATACATATGCACTGTGGCAGTTTACTTATAATGGAGAGAAGAGGCTCTTTACGCGGACGGTCTCGGGAAATGGTAAATGTGTACTTGCGGAAAATGTAACTCCTTTCTGTCCTTCCGGTTTGTTGCCCGAAGGTGCACTGGTGGTTTATCGCGAGATGTTTCTACTTCGGACGGAATGAGGTTTTAGTGAAAATCTTGTCAAGAGTAGATTTACGAAAGATTAACAGACGGGAGGCTTAGGCTTCCCGTTTTTGTTTCTGTTGTGCATCATCTGTCTGTTCTGTATGCATCATTCGTTTGCTTCGAATGTATTGTCTGTTTGTTCTGGACTAATCATCCGTTCCCTCCACTTCACTGTCCCAAACCTCAGGGCTTTTCACGGAAACCCCAGGGCTTTGGAGGGTAAATGCCAGCCATTTCACTTGCTAAGGTGTGGCATTTAGGATGGTAAGGTGTGGAGTTTGGGGAGCCGGCATGTGGCATTTCAAATGGAATACTGTGGAGGGTAAAAAGAAAAGGAGAAGCAATGCTCCTCCTTTCCCGGTAGTTTAATTTTTAAATATCTAAAAAATGACGTTACAAATATACAACATCGCAGAGGCGATGTCAAGTGTTTTGCCAATTATTTTCGATTATAATCCTGCCAATTCCAATACTTTGTCAATGGCAGCGTTCAGTCCATCAACATTCTTACCGCCGGCAGTTGCAAAGTGGGGCTGGCCACCGCCACCGCCTTGGATAAGTTTGGCGGCTTCTTTCACCAGGTTACCGGCTTTCAGTCCACCTGCCACAAGGTTGTCGCTCAGCATGACGGTCAGCATCGGCTTGCCTTCGGCTTCTGTTCCGGCCACGAAGAACAAGTTTTCCGTAATCTGGCCACGCAGCTGGAAGGCGATGTTCTTCACTGTTTCTGCCGGCAGCGGGGCACAGAACTTGATGACTTTAACGCCATTGACTTCCTGCACGTTCTTCAGCAGTCTTTCTTTCAGCTGTGCTTCTTTCTCTTTCATGAAGTCCTCTACCTGCTTCTTCAGTCCGGCGTTCTCGTCGATATACTTGCGGATGGTTCCGGCAAGGTCGGGTGCGTTGTTGAAGAGCGCCTTCAGGTCGTGCAGCGTGTCCTCGATGGTGTTCATCAATTCCTCCACGCGTGCACCCGTGTAGGCTTCGATACGGCGCACACCGGCAGCCACGGAGCTTTCGGAGATAATCTTCACCATACCGATGTTTCCGGTTGCAGCCACATGTGTACCACCACAGAACTCTACGGAAGAACCGAACTGGATAACGCGTACATGGTCGCCGTACTTTTCGCCGAACAGAGCGATGGCGCCCAGTTCTTTGGCTTCTTCGATAGGAATGTTGCGGTATTCCTTCAAAGGTATGTTGGCGCGAATCTTTGCATTAACGATGTGTTCCACCTTGCGGATTTCCTCGTCCGTCACCTTTTGGAAGTGTGAGAAGTCGAAACGCAGGGAGTCTGGTGTAACCAAAGAGCCCTTCTGCTCTACATGTTCGCCCAATACTTCGCGCAGTGCGGCATCCAGCAAGTGGGTGGCAGAGTGGTTGGCAGCACAAGCAGCACGTTTGTCGGTATCTACGCATGCCATCATCGGAGCTTCCAAATGTTGGGGCAGCTTCTTGGTGATGTGGATGGGCAAGTTGTTTTCCTTCTTGGTGTCTACTACTTCGATGGTTTCGAACTCGTTTACCAATACACCGGTATCGCCTACCTGACCGCCGCTTTCGGCGTAGAATGGAGTCTTGTCCAGTACAATCTGATATAAGGTCTGGTTCTTCTGCTTCACTTGGCGGTAGCGCAGAATGGATGTCTCGTATTCCGTATAGTCATATCCCACGAATTCAGTGGTACCTTCTTTCAGCGTAATCCAGTCACCGGTCTCTATGGCAGCGGCATTGCGGGCACGTTGTTTTTGCTGTTGCATTTCGGCGTCAAACTCCTTGATGTCGGCAGTCATGCCGTTTTCGCGGAGAATCAGCTCCGTCAAGTCAAGCGGGAAACCGAAGGTGTCATATAAAGTGAAGGCGTCCTTTCCGCTGATTTTGTTCTTGCCGGCGGCTTTGGCGTCTGCCATGGTCTTTTCCAGCAGGCGGATACCCGTCTCCAAAGTGCGGAGGAAGGAATCTTCTTCTTCCTTGATAACTTTGGCAATCAGTTCCTTCTGTGCATTCAGTTCGGGATAAGCGGCACCCATGTTCTCGATGAGTACGGGGAGGAGCTTGTACATGAATGCCTGCTTCTGTCCGAGGAACGTGTAGCCGTAGCGAACGGCACGGCGGAGAATACGGCGGATGACATAACCTGCTTTGGCATTACTTGGAAGCTGTCCGTCGGTAATAGAGAAGGCGATGGTACGGATGTGGTCGGCAATCACACGCATGGCGATGTCCGACTTCTCATCGTCGCCGTACTTCTTGCCTGCTATGTCTCCGATGGCTTTCAGTATCGGTTGGAACACGTCGGTGTCGTAGTTGGAGGTCTTTCCTTGCAGTGTGCGCACCAGTCGCTCGAAGCCCATGCCGGTGTCGATAACCTTGGCGGGAAGTCCTTCCAGGCTGCCGTCTGCCTTGCGGTTGAACTGCATGAACACGAGGTTCCAGATTTCAATCACCTGCGGGTGGTCTTTGTTCACCAGCTGGCTGCCGGGTACTTTGGCCTTCTCTTCTTCCGAACGGGAGTCCACATGGATTTCCGAACACGGACCGCACGGTCCCGTATCGCCCATTTCCCAGAAGTTATCGTGTTTGTTGCCATTCAGAATGTGGTCTTTCGGCAAGAACTGCTCCCAGTAAAAAGCAGCTTCGTTGTCGCGTTCCAGTCCTTCTTCGGCGCTACCTTCGAATACGGTGGCGTAGAGGTCTTTGGGGTCGAGTTTCAATACATCCACCAGATACTCCCATGCCCAGGAGATGGCTTCTTTCTTGAAGTAGTCGCCGAACGACCAGTTGCCCAGCATCTCGAACATGGTGTGGTGGTAGGTATCGTGACCTACTTCCTCCAGGTCGTTGTGTTTTCCGCTTACGCGAAGGCATTTCTGCGAGTCAGCAACTCTTTTGTATTTCGCCGGGTGGTTGCCCAAAATGATATCTTTAAACTGGTTCATTCCCGCATTGGTGAACATCAACGTGGGGTCATCCTTAATCACCATCGGGGCCGAAGGCACTATCTGGTGACCTTTACTTTCGAAGAAACTCTTGAAAGAGTCTCTGATTTCGTTTGCAGTCAACATACTCTCTATTGATTTATCTGATTCTAGTTTGATTTATCTTCTTCTGTCGTTTTTTGTCCGTTTCTTACTACTAACTACTTGCTACTTAGTCTTAATATTCTTGAAAAAACTGTGCAAAGATAGCTTGTTTTTATTACTTTTGTCGCATTGACAAGCGAAATATTTCCTAAGATGCGCAAAGTTTACTACATTTATAATCCCCAGACGCAGACGTATGACCGTATTTATCCTACCGTGAGGCAGCGGGCGTTGAGCATTCTCCGCCGTTTGTTCATCGGTATGGGGCTGGGTGCGGGCAGTTTCATCGTATTGCTGCTTATCTTCGGTTCTCCGTCGGAGAAGGAGCTGCGGAAGGAGAACAGCAAACTGCAGGCGCAGTACAACGTGCTCTCCCGTCGGCTGGACGAGGCGATGGGAGTGCTGCAGGACATACAGCAGCGTGACGACAATCTGTACCGGGTGATTTTCATGGCCGACCCTATTCCTTCTGCCATCCGTCAGGCTGGATATGGCGGCACCAACCGCTATGAGCATCTGATGGATATGGCAAACTCTGACCTGGTTATCAATACCACCCAGAAGATGGACATGCTGACGAAGCAGCTCTATATTCAGTCATGCTCTTTCGATGACGTGGTGGAGATGTGCAAGAATCATGATGAAATGCTGCGTTGCATTCCTGCCATACAGCCTGTTTCGAACAAGGACCTCCGTAAGACTGCTTCCGGTTACGGTACGCGTATCGACCCCATTTATGGTACCAGCAAGTTCCATGAGGGTATGGACTTTTCGGCTCCTCAGGGTACAGACGTCTATGCCACGGGAGACGGTACTGTGGTGCAGATGGGCTGGCAATCGGGCTATGGCAATAGAATCGTGATAGATCACGGATTCGGTTACCAGACAGTATATGCACACTTGCGCGATTTCCGGACGAAGTTAGGCAAGAAAGTGGTACGTGGTGAGGTCATTGGCGGGGTAGGCAGTACGGGCAAGAGCACTGGTCCGCATTTGCACTACGAAGTACACGTCAAGGGAAAGGTTGTGAATCCCGTCAACTACTACTTTATGGACCTCAGTGCTGAGGATTATGACCGCATGATACAGATTGCTGCGAACAATGGTAAGGTGCTTGATTGACGGATGATTGATAAAGAAAGGATTACATCATGTTGAATACAGATAAGAATTTGAAGTTATATTACTCCATCAGTGAGGTGGCTGCCATGTTCGACGTCAACGAATCGCTGCTCCGTTTCTGGGAAAAGGAGTTTCCGCAACTCAATCCGAAGAAAGGAGGGCGGGGAATACGCCAGTACCGTAAGGAGGACATTGAGACAGTGAAACTTATCTATCATCTGGTGAAGGAGCGCGGGATGACCTTGCCCGGCGCCCGCCAACGGATAAAAGACAATAAGGAAGCTACGATACGTAACTTTGAAATCGTAGATCGCCTCAGAGCTATCCGCGAAGAACTGGTAGGCATGAAACTGGCATTGGATGAGTTTACCTACGAGGATGTGGAGAACTTGAAGGAAAATATCCAAGGACTGAAGTAGAATACCACTCCGTTTATTCCTCTACTCTCGTCACTTGTTTTATATTCTGTATCTGCTTCAGATTATTGCAGATAGTGCGCACGTCGTCCACATCGTGTACATAGAGCTGTATCTTTCCTTCGAAGATGCCATCGTTGGTTTCGATGGTCAGTTTACGGATATTCACGTTGAGCTGGCGGGAGATGACTTGGGTCACTTCGTTCAGCAATCCCATGCTGTCTATACCTTTTATATATATGGTGACGAGGAACGACAAATCCTTGTGAGTGTCCCATTCGGTGGCGATGATACGGTTTCCGTAGCTACTTTTAAGGCGGGTGGCAACGGGGCATTGGCGCTTGTGGATGACAACACGGTTCTGTTCGTCGATGTATCCCAGTACGTCGTCACCCGGAATGGGGTGGCAACAGTCAGCCATGATATAGTTCTTTGAGATGGTCTCTTCCGTCAGCTTCAGAATCTGCTTGGTGTTGATTTTCTCTTGCGGTGCTTTCTCTTCCGGTTGTTCTTTGGCATCCTTGTTGTCCTTGTTACCGAAGGAGAAGGTCAGGAACTTCTTCCAGTTGCTGTTCTGTTTTTCCTTGAACACATTCTTGTCGGCATCGCCCAGCACAACCCGCTTGTTACCAATGGCAACGAACAACTCGTCGCGGGTGTGGAAGCCGTGCAGCCTGGTCAGTTTGTCCAGAGCGGCATCATCCATACGTATATCCTCGTTTTTGAAGAATTCGTTCAGTATGGTTTCACCTTCTTTTTGATAGGCTTTTGCTTCTTTACGCAAGATGGCGGCAATCTTGGTACGGGCACGGGCGGTGGTGGCATATACTTCCCACTCCGGCTGCACGCGTTGCGATTTGGAGGTCAATATCTCTACCTGGTCACCGCTTTGCAGTTTGTGGCTTAGGGGGACCAATTTGTGGTTTACCTTGGCGCCGATGCAGTGGCTGCCGATGTCGGTATGCAAGGAGAAGGCAAAGTCCAGTGCCGTAGAGTTCTGCGGCATGGTCTTGAGGTCGCCTTTCGGGGTGAAGACGAAAATTTCCGACGCGAACAAGTTTAGTTTGATGGTATCGAGAAAGTCGATGGCGTCCGGTTGCGGGTCATCCAGAATTTCTTTGATGGTACGCAGCCATTTCTCCAGTTCGCCTTCATCTTCGCTGCCTCCGCCTTCTTTGTATTTCCAGTGGGCGGCAAAGCCTTGTTCGGCAACGTCATTCATACGCTCACTGCGGATTTGTACTTCAATCCATTGCCCGTTGTTACCCATAAGGGTGACGTGCAGGGCTTGGTAGCCGTTGGCTTTGGGATGGCTCACCCAGTCGCGCAGGCGGTCGGGGTGGGGCTTGTATATCTTGGATATGGAGACGTAGATGTCGAAGCAGTCGTTTAGCTCTTCCTCTATATTGCGAGGCTCGAAGATGATGCGGACAGCAAGCAGGTCATAGATTTCCTCGAAGGGGACATGTTTGGTCTGCATTTTGTTCCAGATGGAGTAGATGGACTTTACACGGGCAAGGATACGGTATTTCAGTCCCATTTTGTCCAGTTGCGCCCGTATCGGAGCGGTGAACTCATTGAATACCTTGTCGCGCTCTACAGCGGTGGCTTCCAGTTTCTCTTCTATCTCGTGGTACTCTTCCGGATGTTCGTACTTGAAGCTCAGGTTTTCCAGTTCTGTCTTGATTTTGTACAAGCCGAGGCGGTTGGCGAGAGGAGCATAGATGTAGAGTGTTTCGCCTGCAATCTTGAACTGTTTGTTGGGCAGCATGGAGCCGAGTGTACGCATGTTATGCAGACGGTCAGCTATCTTGATGAGGATAACCCGGATATCGTCGGACATAGTGAGCAGCAGCTTCTTGAAGTTCTCCGCCTGCGCCGAGGCACGGTCGCCGAAGATACCGCCGGAAATCTTTGTCAGCCCGTCTACAATCTGGGCGATTTTGGGACCGAAGATGTTTTCGATATCCTCTACGGTGTAGTCAGTGTCTTCCACCACATCGTGCAGCAATGCCGAGCATATGGAAGTAGACCCCAGTCCTATCTCATTACAGACAATCTTTGCCACAGCAATGGGGTGCATGATGTAGGGCTCGCCGGAACGACGCTTGATGCCCTTATGCGCCTGGTTGGCAAAGTTGAATGCTTTGGTTATTATTTCGACGCGCTTGCGGTGTTTGGTGGCCAAATAGTCGTTCAACAGTTCTTGGAATGCTTGTTCGATCATTTCCTCTTCGGCTTTTTCCTTTTCCTTCTGACTTATATTTTCTTCCATATACTGCTTTCTCCTTTCTTCACTTCACTTTTTGCAAAAATAAGCAATTTTCAACACCGGGCAAGCGTTTATGTCTTTATTTATAAATCTTCAAACGCTTTCCTGCGGAGATTCTGGTACTACGCAATCCATTCCAACTTTTTAACTGATTGACTGTGACGCCGTATTTTCGTGCAATGCTGCCGAGATTGTCCCCCTTGCGTATCTTGTAGTAAGTGACATTCCCCGTAGTGGTACTGCTTTTGCTGCTGCGTGCCGTCGAGCGTGTATTGGAAACGGCCACGACTCTGCGGTTCTTGAACAGCTCATTGCTGCGGTGGGCATAGATTGTATCTTGTTTGTCGATGAAGGCACTGATATAATTGATGGGGAGGCGTAGCGTCTGTGGCTTGCTCTCTCCGGGGATGATACTTTTCTTGAATTGAGGATTCAGACTCTTTATCTGATCCAGACTGATGCCGCATAGGTCGGAAATCTGTTCGAAATGAAGGTTACGGCTTACCTGCACCGTATCGGTTGCTTCCGGAATGTCGGTTTCCATGGGGCAGATGTTGTGCTTGCAGTAGTAGGTCATTACGTAGTTGGCGGCAATGAAGGCGGGCACGTAGCCACGTGTCTCTTTGGGCAGATAGTTGTAGATTTCCCAATAATCAGTTTTCCCTCCCGAACGACGGATGGCTTTGTTGATGGTGCCCGGACCGCAGTTATAGGCGGCAATCACCAGGTTCCAGTCTTTGTAAATGTCGTACATGTCCTTCAGGTAGCGTGCTGCCGCCCAGGTTGCCTTTATCGGGTCGCGGCGTTCGTCTACGAGGCTATTGCTTTCCAGTCCGTATATCTTCCCGGTGGCGAGCATAAACTGCCATAGTCCGCAAGCTCCAGCGCGGGATACGGCAGAAGGGTTGAGAGCGGATTCTATGATGGGCAGATATTTCAGCTCGAGCGGCAGACCGTAGGCATCCAGCGCTTCTTCGAAGATGGGCATATAGAAGTTGCAGGCGCTCAGCATGAAGGCAACTTGGTTGCGCAGGCGTCCGGTATACATGTCGATGAATTTGCGTACAATCTCGTTGTACGGCATTTCCATGACGGTCGGCATGCGCGACAACCGGTCTATGTATACAGAGTCACTGAACATCGGGTTTACGGTAGAGGTGCTGCAGTCTTTTCCCAAGTCTATGTAATTCTTGGCTTTCCAGTCATTGAGCAGGCTGTCCAGCGGATAGGTCATGCTTTTGGGCAGCTCGATGGATTCCTGGCGTTCCGTGCCGTTTTCGCGGATAAGTACTTCCACGCTTTCTTGCGCATGCATGGCCGGAACGGCGAAGAGGGCGCAAAACAGAAGCGAGGAACCGAGAATAATTCTTTTCATATATATGGCCTTGTGTATCATTAGGTAATAATTTATGCTTTAATTTTCGTTTTTAGAATCGGAAACTGCATTGCACGCCGACGTTCTTATTAGAGGAACCGGTCATCTGACTGTTGATTATGGCAGGTTCCACTTTCATGCTGAGGTCGGGGGTGATGTCGAAGTTGGACAGTTCTGCGTCTACGTATGCGTCGACAACGGACAATAGATATACACCGATAAAGGCGAAGATGCTCAAGTCGCGGTATCGTCGGAAGGTGTCCTTACGCTTCCGCAGTGTCTCCGTCAGCTGGCTTTCGGTATAGTTATAGTTGGGAGGCAGCAGGTCGGTAATGGTACTGGAGTTGAAATTACCATTTACGGCATCCTTGTAGGCGGCCGAATAGTCCTTGTACATCTTGCTGTTCCACGTGAGGGCATAGGCACAACCGGCAAATCCTCCATAGAAGATGGGCAGTTTCCAATATTTGCGGTTGTAGATTTGTCCACCGCCGGGAATGACGAGGGCAAGCCAGGTGGCTTTTGTGGGGTTGGGCACCCATCGCTTGGGGTCGATGGCCTTTTGCAGGCTGTCTGTAGGTACGGGCTGTTCCTTCAAGTCGGGGCTGGCGGTCATTTCCAGCATCTTCCGTTTGTTTTCGGCCGCAAGACTGTCGGCAACAGCGAGGCTGTCCCGGTTTACCACGGTGTTGAGTGTATCGGTCTGATGCCGCTGCGCACGCTTGGAAGCGGCACGCGGACGGTCCTGACCATACATAGCAATCCCTGCCGTCTGTAAAAAACAGAGCAGCAGGGTAATGGCTAACTGATATATTCTTCCTTTTTTTCTCATTTATTTCTTCAGCGTATCAAGAATGCCGATGATACGTTCCAATTCTTCTTCGTTATTGAACGGGATACTGATTTTGCCTTTTCCTTTCTCCGAGCAGGTGAGTTGCACCTTGGTACTGAAAAAGCCCGAGAGTTGTTGTTTCAGCATATTGAATTCTTCGGGCAGTTTGGCGCGCTTGGGGGCAATCTTACGACCACCGCTTTTCACGGTTTCGCCTTCACTCAGTGACTTTACTATTTCTTCCACTTTGCGTACGGAATACCCGTGCTCCAGGATTTCCTCGAAAATCTTTACTTGCAGTTTGGGGTCGCCGAGCGTTACCAACGCGCGGGCATGTCCCATGTCTATCTGCTTGTTCTGCAGCCCCATCTGGACGGGAGCTGGCAGTTTGAGCAGCCGCAGGTAATTGGCGATGGTGGTGCGCTTCTTGCCTACACGTTCGCTGAGGCGCTCTTGCGTCAGCCCGTATTGCTCCAATAGATGCTGGTAAGCGAGAGCTATTTCTACGGAGTTCAAGTCTTCGCGCTGTATGTTTTCGATGAGCGCCATTTCCATGACGTTCTCATCGTCTGCAGTGCGGATATAGGCGGGGATGCTGGTCAGTCCGGCAAGCTGCGAAGCGCGGAAACGACGCTCGCCGGCGATAATCTGGTATTCGTCGTCGCTAAGCTTGCGCAGGGTGATGGGCTGTATGATGCCGATTTCGGAGATGGAATCAGCTAACTCCTGCAACGCAACCGGGTCGAATTCATGACGGGGCTGGTTGGGGTTGACCGTAATCTTCGACAACTCTATTTCATTGATAGAAGAGGAGCCTTCGGTCTTTACTTCATCCATGGAGAAGAGGGCGTCCAGCCCGCGTCCTAATGCATTTCTTTGTGCCATCTATTTATTTACTATTTATTCCCTACGGTCATGACACATTTCTTATCTTTGACACATAGGTACGTTGACGATTTACAATTTACTATTTAGCCATGCGGGGTGATTTTGTTGTGTATTGTAAATATGGTATTTATCACTACCCCCTAATCATTAATCACTAACTGCTTATTCCTTATCCCTAACCGCTAATCCCTTCTTTCGTTTCTGCTTATCAGCTCCTTGGCAAGTGCCATGTGGTTCTTGGCTCCGGTTGAGTCTGCGTCATAGAGAATGGTGGGCAGGCCGTAGCTGGGAGCTTCGCTCAGTTTCACATTACGCTGGATGACGGTGTTGAACACCAATTCCTGGAAGTGGCGTTTCACTTCATCGTAAATCTGGTTGGCTTGGCGCAGACGCGAGTCGTACATCGTCAGCAGGAAGCCTTCAATTTCGAGGGCAGGGTTCAGCTTGGACTTGATGATTTTAATGGTATTCAGCAATTTGCTGATGCCTTCTAGTGCAAAATATTCCGCTTGTACGGGGATGATTACTGAATCGGCGGCAGTCAGTGCGTTGACCGTAATCAGGCCCAGAGACGGGGAACAGTCTATCAAGATATAGTCAAATTCATTCTTCAGCGGAGCGAGTACCTCTTTCAGTATCTTTTCGCGGTTTTTCAGATTGAGCATCTCTATTTCGGCACCTACCAGATTGATGTGGGAGGAGATTACCTTCAGTGTGTCTATCTCCGTGTCATGAAGGGCTTCGCGTACGTCTGCACGGTCAATAATGCACTCGTAGATAGTACATTCCGACTGCTTGATGTCCACACCCAATCCTGAGGAGGCATTGGCCTGAGGGTCGGCATCCACAACGAGCACTTTCTTTTCAAGTGTGGCGAGTGAGGCTGCGAGGTTGATCGTCGTCGTAGTCTTGCCTACACCACCCTTTTGGTTAGCCATAGCAATTATTTTTCCCATAATCTCAATATTTATTGGCAGCGAAATAAGTGATAATTCCGGATAGCGCCTACAAATTTGGAGAAAGATTGCAAAAACGGTTGATAAGTCGGCTGTTTTGTTAATAACTCACAGACGTTTACCGCTGTTTTTCTTCCTGTAAATTACTCGTAAAGCGTTCTTTCTCTGTTTAGTGGGCAAATATACGTATTTATCTTGAAATGAAGCTGTTTTTTTGTCTCGCTTGCAGAAGATTAAGATTTGTAAACCAATGGAAGACATTGGCTTGGACTATTCTCTCTACTTGCATGAGATGTACATCTCGTGTTGTTTGAGACGGGCATCTCATGTTGCTCGAGATGCACATCTCATGCAGATGGACTACTGTGTGGATGGCGGTCGGCAGATAAGTTGTTTCCGGGCGGAAGGAGAGGAGATGGTGTCAGACCAAGGCTTTGACGAACTCCCAGCAGAAGTACGCACATATGACACATTTCACTACTGTGCCCAGCAAGAATCCAAGCAGCGAGCCCAGCCCCGATTTCAAGGCCTGGTCTGTCTTGCTGCCTCCCATCAGTTCGCCGGCAAAGGCTCCGAGAAAGGGGCCGAGGATGATGCCCCAAGGCATGAAGAACAACCCTACGATGGTGCCTATGAGGCAGCCGCGCGTTCCCCACCGACTGCCTCCGCTATATTTGCTGCCCAGCATCGGGACGAAATAATCCAGTATCTGTACAAGGACGACTGCTGCCAGCCATAGAAGTAACTGCGTGGTGGAAAACTGCGCCTTGTCCGTGAAATGTAGAAGCAACAAGCCTGCATAGGCTACGGGCGGTCCCGGAATCATAGGCAGGATGCAGCCTGCCAATCCGACAATCAGACAGAGGATGCCCAAGATGATGAGAAGAATGTCCATAGGTGTATCGTTTCTGTTGGTGAAGATGACAGCGGTTGTTCCCTGCTACTCGAATCGGTTGTATATGACAATGGGGCGGGAGCGGCGTGTGCTCATCGACGGGAACCATATATCGTCGGCTGTGAGGCCGCATTGCTTGATGGCTTCGGCGCAGTATTCCAGTCGTCCGAAGTCGGCATCGACATTGTTTGTACCGAATGTGAATTTGATTCCACGTGCTTTGGCGCGACGGATAATCTCGAAACTGGGAATCCGGTAGCGTGCATTGATTTCCAGAGCGATTCCATGTTGTTGCAATACATCCAATACGCGTTCAATGCGTCCGTCCGTCCAGTACTTGTCGTAATCATTCGCCATAGTGTCGGGCAAGAAGGTAGGGTTGGCATAAATGTCGGCAGGCTCGTTGGTCAGAATCAGGACTGTTTGGTCGACAAGGTGGTCCATATACCGTTCAAGCGTAATGTCATCAAAGAGTGCTTCTTCGGCCCGGTAGATACGCGAATTACGTCCTTTGTGGTCTATGATGGTCATGGCGTCGGTAAACAGGTAATCGAAAATCCCCAAGGCTTCCTGCGAGAAAGTTGCCGTCCATTTGCGTCCCTCACCTTGTACACCGCACAGGAATGGCATCCCTTTTACTTCATTAAAATAGTCGTACACTTCTTTGTCATCGGCCAGCATACGTCCTACGCCTCCTTCTCCGGCATTGGGGGCGACACCATAGTTGATACCGTAATTCATGGACATGGCGTGTGCCATTTCCTTTGTCAGCCCTCCTTTCAAGTGAACGTGGTAGTCTATAACTGGGAAATCGCGTTGTTGTAGCCTGATTATCTCATCCGTGCGCTCGTCTACCGGAGCAAGCGTGTCGGCTTCGTTGCGTGCTTCCTTGGCAAGCCGTTCGATGGCGAGATTCCGGAATGACACTTCGCCCTGTATGCCTTGCAGGGCAATGGAACCTTGACTCAGCACTTGTCGGGCGTGCTCCTCTGTGCGATATGGGTGTTCGGGTTCGGTATAGCAGACAACTTCGGTTCCGTTAATGCAGACAATGATGTTTTGCCCGCGTACGGTTATCTCGAAGTCAAACCATTCTCCATTTTTTGCGAGTGAGCGATAGAGGTTGCGCACCGAGGCGAGTGAGCCGCTCTTGCGTGTGCCGTCGATGTCTCCGTTACGGAATATCACTTCATAACCGGACTCACCGTCCGTATGAAAGAGGAGGCCTGCTTCGGAGCCGGGCTGTGTGAGGGCTTCTCCGGTGAGTCGGAAATTTTGGTATTCTTTGTCGTTGAAAAGCTTCCGGCCTTCTGCAATGACCGGGTCTGCTGTGTGGAGCGTAGATGTCCCGTCATTCCATTGGTCAAGTGGCTCGAGAGAACTGTTCCTGCCACAGCTTGTCAGGGTTGTTAGAAACAGAATTATTGCGGCAGCTGCCGTCTCGATGCGTGCAGCAATGGTAGGATGGCAAAAAGTGTTCATTATAGCATGGATTTTATGAATGATTATATTCCGATTATTGTCGGTACAAAGTTAGCCTTTTCTGAAAATATCTTTGAATACAAAAGAATTATTATCTTTGTAGTATTCAGTTTAAAGCCTTTTTAGCTACTTTTGCACGATAATAAAAAAGAAAGTTATGGAAAATCAGAGACCTTTGATATTGATTTCCAATGATGACGGCATCATTGCGAAAGGTATTAGCGAGTTAATCAAATTCCTCCGTCCGCTGGGTGAGATTGTGGTAATGGCGCCGGATGCACCCCGCTCTGGAAGTGCTTGTGCGCTGACAGTAACGGAACCTATCCACTACCAGCTGGTTCGTAAGGATGTTGGGCTGACGGTATACAAGTGTTCCGGTACGCCGACCGACTGTGTGAAGCTGGCTTTTCATACGGTGCTCGACCGCAAGCCCGACTTGGTGGTAGGCGGCATCAATCATGGCGACAATTCTTCCGTAAACCTGCATTATTCCGGTACGATGGGCGTTGTGATAGAGGGATGCCTGAAAGGAGTGCCTTCCATCGGATTCTCCCTTTGCAACCATGAGCCGAACGCTGATTTTGAACCTGCAGGTCCTTACATCCGCGAGATAGCCCGGCTGGTATTGGAGAAAGGACTCCCTCCGTTGACATGCCTCAATGTCAACTTCCCCGATACCAAAGAATTGAAGGGTGTGAAGATTTGCGAACAAACCAAGGGGCAATGGACCAATGAATGGGAAAACTTTGCCCATAGAGGAGATGCCCATTACTACTGGCTGACCGGCGAGTTTGAGAACAACGATGCCGAAAATGAGAAGAATGACCATTGGGCGCTTGATAACGGTTATGTGGCAATCACCCCGACCACGGTGGATGCAACGGCATACGGCTTGATTGATGAACTGAAAACATGGTTCTGAATTAATTGACAATTATCAATTGATATGAAGTACTACTTGATTGCCGGTGAAGCTTCTGGTGACCTGCATGCTTCCCATCTGATGGCTGCATTGAAGGAGGAGGACTCGCAAGCGGAGTTCCGTTTCTTCGGAGGCGATCTCATGGCTGCAGTGGGTGGTGTGATGGTGAAGCATTACAAAGAGTTGGCATATATGGGGTTCATTCCCGTATTGCTGCATCTGCGCACCATTTTTGCCAATATGAAGCGCTGCAAGGAGGATATTGTTGCGTGGCAGCCGGATGTGCTGATTTTGGTGGACTATCCGGGCTTTAATCTGGATATAGCCAAGTTTGTCCATGCCAACACGAGGATTCCTGTCTTTTATTATATCTCTCCCAAGATTTGGGCATGGAAGGAATACCGCATCAAGAATATTAAACGGGATGTAGATGAGCTGTTCTCCATCCTACCGTTCGAGGTGGAGTTTTTTGAAGGGAAGCACGGGTATCCGATACGTTATGTCGGCAATCCGACAGTGGATGAAGTGACGGCTTTTCTTGCTTCCAGCTCAGAGACATTCGACGACTTTGTCCGGGCAAACGGACTTCCTACCAAACCCATTATTGCTCTGCTGGCTGGTAGCCGCAAGCAGGAAATCAAGGACAATCTGCCCGACATGCTTCGTGCGGCAGCTTCTTTTCCCGATTATCAACTGGTGCTGGCCGGTGCTCCGGGTATTTCCCCCGAGTATTATAAACGTTATGTGGGTGGGGCGGACGTGAAGATTATCTTCAACAAGACATACCCTTTGTTGAGGCAGGCAGAGGCTGCACTGGTCACTTCGGGGACGGCAACGCTGGAAACAGCTCTGTTCCGTGTGCCGCAAGCGGTGTGCTACCATACTCCGATAGGAAAGGTTATCGCTTTCCTGAAACGGCATATACTGAAAGTGAAGTACATTTCCCTGGTCAATCTCATAGCCAACCGGGAGGTGGTGAAAGAGCTGGTTGCAGATACCATGACGGTAGAGCAGGTACGCTCGGAGCTGAACCGCATTTTGTACGATAAGGAATACCGCCGTCAGATGCTCGAGGGATATGAGTATATGGCATCCCGTCTGGGAGAGGCAGGAGCACCCAAACATACTGCCCGCGAGATGGTGGCATTACTGAGAAGGAGGGAAGAATAATCGAAAAATTAAGAATTTGTTAAAATGGGAAAAGCCGGTGCAGTAAATGCCCGGCTTTTGTATTTTCTATACAGAAACAAATGAAAAGGACTTTGATTATGAAAAAGCTACATTGGTTATTTATGGCAATATGTTTGGCAGTGATGCCCGCTTTGCAATCATGTGATGATAACGACGGATATTCTTTGGGTGATTTCACCCCGCCTTTGTGGGCTACTGTGCGTGTTACGGGAAATGCCTTTTATTTAAACTGCGATGTCTGGGGGACACTCTGGCCGGTGAATACGGACATTGGGTGGTATGATGCTGTGGATGGGCAGCGTGTGATTACCATGTTCAATCCTTTGTGGGATGACTATGCAGGGTATGACCATGCTGTGAAATTGTTACGCTTGCAGAATGTTCTGACGAAAGAGGTGGAGACGCTGACTCCCGAAACAGAAGAGGAGTTCGGCAATGATTCCGTACTTATATATAAAGGTGACATTACCATTAGCGGTGGCTATATGAACATTTTTTTCATGCAGAACCTGCCGTCTTCGGCTGATAATAAACATCGCATTAGTCTGGTACGTCCGCAAGAAGATGATGCTTTGTATGGTGAAGACGGATACATCCACTTGGAGCTCCGCTATAACGACTATGATGACTTGACGGGTTATCGCAGCCCCGGTGCTGTTTCTTATAATCTGAACAGTCTGGACATTCCCTCTGAAACCAAAGGTATCAAGTTGAAACTCAATTCAGAGGAGAATGGAGAGGTGGAAGTAACCTTTGATTTGAAAACTGTGGGTACTAATGAAAAGTTGACTACTAATGTGGATTTGTCCAATATGCAGTTGAAGTAAGAAAGAGTTTGCGAGAGTATATAGTTAGAAAGAGCACCCGGGATTTTGATGTCATTCACCTTGCCCGGGTGCTCTTTTTATATTTGTTTTATGTAAGTTTGGTCATGTGAGTCGTCGTTAGAACATCGTCAAGGCATATAGATAAACAACTGCTGCAGGAATTGCCATCAGTGCACTGTCGAAACGGTCGAGCATCCCTCCATGCCCCGGCAGAATGTTACCGGAATCCTTTATGCCCAATTGGCGTTTCATGAGTGATTCGGTCAGATCGCCCCAAGTGCCGAAAATGACGACAACGATTGCCAGACCTACCCATTGCCATTCTGACATAAATGGAAAGAAGTGTGCAAAGCCAAGAGAGGAAGCGATGGAGAATATTCCGCCGCCGATGCTGCCCTCCCAAGATTTTTTAGGTGAGATACGTTCGAACAGACGGTTTTTGCCTATCAGCGAACCTACGCAATAGGCACCTGTATCGCTCAACCAGATAAATACGAAAATGGAAAGCGGTAGAATAGGGTTATAGGTTACACTGCCCGTTTCCGAGGAATTTTGAAAAGCAAGTACGTTCAGCAGGGCAAAGGGGAGTGCCACGTATAATTGGCTTAGCATGGAGTAGGCCCAGTTACCCGTCGGATTCTTTTTCTTGAGGTAAAGTTCCGTAATCATCATGTAGAGCAATAGTCCCAAATAAGGAAGGAATACCCGTGCTCCTACAGACTGCTGGGTACAGAAACTCATTAATGCAAGGAAAAGGTAGGCTCCCCCCAATGCAGTGATGGTTTTGTTAATGCTTACTTCGCCGCTTTTGCTGACTAATTGGGCAAACTCATGTACGCTCAGTGCGCTGATAATGGTGAACAGTATACCGAACGAAAGGGGGCTGTAAAGAATACAGCCCACCAATACTATGACGAATAACACGCCGGTAACGGCACGTTGGATAAAGTTATTTTTCATGCTTTTCTTCTTCTTCCTTGACTTCCTTTTCTGCTTCTATGGCTTTTTGCTCTTCTTCTTGCTCTGCTTTTTTTAGCTCGGCAGCAGTCTTGTTTGCACTGATTTCCTCCGAGCGGGAAGCCCATGGACGTTTCCCAAAGATGTGCTCAACGTCTTCGGCAAAGATTACTTCTTTGTCAATCAGCAGTTGTGCCAGCCGGTTGTGCCCTTCTTGGTTTTCGGACAATATTTTCTTGGCACGTTCGTACTGTTCGTTGACCATCTGCTTCACTTCTTCGTCAATCAGTTCCGCAGTCTTTTCGCTATACGGGCGGTTGAAGGAATATTCCTCATTATTATAGTAACAGAGATTGGGGAGTTTTTCGCTCATACCCAGATAGGCAATCATACCGTACGCCTGCTTGGTCACGCGTTCCAAGTCATTCATGGCTCCGGTGGATATTCTACCTAAGAATAGGTCTTCGGCAGCACGTCCTCCCAAGGTGGCACACATCTCATCAAGCATCTGTTCCTTGGTGGTGATTTGCCGTTCTTCCGGCAGATACCAAGCCGCGCCCAAAGCGCGTCCACGGGGTACAATGGTTACTTTAATCAGTGGATTGGCGTATTCCAGTAACCAGGAGATACTGGCATGGCCGGCTTCGTGTATGGCAATGGAACGGCGTTCGGCCTCGGTAGTGATTTTGGTTTTCTTTTCCAACCCACCCACAATACGGTCTACAGCGTCCAGGAAGTCTTGCTTTCCGACAAACTTTTTGCCGTGGCGGGCGGCTATCAAAGCTGCTTCGTTACATACATTGGCAATGTCTGCCCCCGAGAATCCGGGAGTCTGGCGTGCCAGAAGGTCTACATCCACACTATTGTCTATCTTGATGGGGCGCAGGTGTACACCGAATACTTCCTTACGCTCATTAAGGTCGGGTAGGTCTACATGTATTTGGCGGTCAAAACGTCCGGCACGCAACAATGCCTTATCCAAAACGTCCACACGGTTGGTGGCGGCTAAGATGATAACACCACTGTTGGAGCCGAAACCGTCCATCTCGGTCAGTAACTGGTTCAATGTGTTCTCGCGCTCGTCGTTGCCACCCATAGCGGCTGCTTTGGCACGGGCACGCCCTACAGCGTCAATCTCGTCGATAAACACGATACAAGGCGCTTTTTCCTTTGCTTGGCGGAACAAATCGCGGACACGGGAAGCTCCCACGCCGACAAACATTTCCACAAAGTCGGAACCTGCCAAAGAGAAGAAAGGTACGTTGGCTTCTCCGGCCACAGCCTTTGCAAGCAGGGTCTTTCCGGTTCCCGGAGGGCCTACTAGCAAAGCGCCTTTGGGTATCTTACCTCCCAAATCGGTATATTTCTGGGGCTCTTTCAAGAACTCGACAATTTCTTCTACCTCTTGCTTGGCTTCGGCAAGTCCTGCCACATCTTTGAATGTAATCTTGATGGGGGAACCTTTTTCAAACAATTGGGCCTTGGACTTTCCTACGCTGAAGATGCCTCCACCTCCACCCATGCCTCCACCACCGCTCATGCGGCGGGACATGAAAATCCAGAAACCGATAAGGAATGCAAAAGGGAGAATCTGCCACAGAATGGCACCGAAGTAGTTCCGTTTTTTTTCGTAGTTAATAGAACCGTCAAAGTGGGCGTCGTCTCTTTCCTTTTGCAGGAAATTGCCCAGGCTCTCGCGTGAAGGGGCCTCGGTCGTAATAAGCGGATTCTTACCTACGCGACTGGAGTCCTGACGAAATACGTTTCCTACGTGTTGCGGTTTGACGTATGCTTCGACAGAATTGTCGTCGTAGCCGATGACTTTGCTTATATAACCGTCTCGTACATATTGCTGGAATTCATCATAAGAAATATTTTTAGTTGCCGTACCACTTTCATTAGTCAGGTACAACCCCAGCAACATCATTGCTATAATCATATACAGCCAGTTCAGGTTGAACTTGGGCATATTCACTTTATTGGGTTTCTTGTTGGTATTATTGTCCATACGTTTTGATTAATCGAGATCAGGAATTTGAGTTAATTTGGCGTCTGCCCAGAGGTGTTCCAGATTGTAGAATTCCCTTGTTTCAGGCAGGAAGACATGCACCAATATGTCCGGGTAGTCCATAGCTACCCATTCGGCATTGCGCAGCCCGTCTACGGCAAAGGGCTTGGTGTCGGCACCCTTGCGTGTGAAGTCCCTGATGGATTCTACAATGGCTGTCACTTGGCTGGGAGAGTTTCCTTGGCAGATGACGAAATAATTGCATATTGTATCGTCGATTTTTGTCAGATCTGCGATGACGATTTTTTTTCCTTTTTTATCTTGAATACCTTCTGTTATCTGTTGAATCAGTTTTTTCGTTTCGTTCATTATACAGTATTATATTAAAACTGTTGACAAATATACGTTGATTTCTCATATCAAACACGCAAAAGAGGAAAACTCTTTCAATTTTTGATTTTTTTTAGTTATATAATCCTTTGGATTACGGTATCTTATCAGTTTTTTGCGAAAAAAATACTCGTTTTTGTTTTGATTTATAGAAATCTTTGTATCTTTGCAACCGCAAAACGGAAATAACAATAATTGGGCTATGGTGTAATGGTAACACTACAGATTCTGGTCCTGTCATTCCTGGTTCGAATCCAGGTAGCCCAACTATCAAACAGCTTATTTAAGTCAAAAAACCACTAAAATCGCAAGTTTTAGTGGTTTTTTCGTTACTTTTCAATCATGTACGAAAATTTCAGTGTAGGCATTCGGTGGCAAATTCAGTGACAAGGCTTCTGTAAGCCGGAAATATTCTGTAAATTTGTAGCATTTCAACATTAAAGCAGAATTTTATGGCAAAAGAATTAGCACTGAAGTACGGCTGTAACCCTAACCAGAAGCCGGCTCGCATTTTCATGCAGGAGGGGGAGTTACCTATTGAGGTTCTGAACGGACGTCCAGGGTATATTAATTTTATGGATGCCTTGAATGGATGGCAGTTGGTAAAGGAACTGAAAGAGGCGACCGGTATGCCTGCTGCAACTTCATTCAAGCACGTCAGTCCGGCGGGGGCCGCCATCGGTTTGGAACTCGACGAAATAATGAAGAAGATTTATTTTGTGGATAATCTTCCGCTCTCTCCGCTTGCTTGCGCATATGTGCGTGCCCGCGGTGCCGACCGTATGTCTTCTTATGGTGACTTTATCGCTTTGAGTGATGTGTGCGACGAGGCTACTGCACGTTTTATTAACCGCGAGGTCTCGGATGGCGTTATTGCTCCGGGGTATACGGACGAAGCACTGGCTATCTTGAGGGAAAAGCGTAAAGGAACTTACAATGTGATTCAGATAAGTCCCGGCTATAAGCCTGCCCCGATTGAACATAAGGATGTCTTTGGTATCACGTTTGAGCAGGGACGTAATGAGATAAAGCTGAATGGAGATGAACTCTTTGCGAATATTCCTACTCGGAATAAGAATTTCCCGGAAGCAGCGAAACGTGATTTGATGATAGCCCTTATCACTTTGAAATATACGCAGTCGAATTCTGTATGCTATGTGAAGGACGGTCAGGCTATCGGTATTGGTGCCGGCCAGCAGAGCCGTATCCACTGTACTCGCTTGGCGGGCAACAAGGCCGACATTTGGTATTTACGCCAGCATCCGAGGGTGTTGAATTTGCCATGGGTAGAGAAAATCCGCCGTGCCGACCGTGATAATACGATTGATGTCTATATCAGTGAAGACCATGACGATGTGCTGGCTAACGGTGTTTGGCAGCAGTTCTTTACGGAGAAACCTGAAGTGCTGACCCGTGAAGAAAAACGGGCTTGGTTGGATACATTGAAAGGTGTTTCTTTGGGTTCGGATGCATTCTTTCCTTTTGGAGACAATATTGAGCGTGCCCATAAGAGTGGAGTAGATTACATTGCCCAAGCGGGTGGTTCTGTACGCGATGACCATGTGATTGAAACTTGCGATAAATATGGCATTGCCATGACGTTCACGGGTATCCGTCTGTTCCATCATTGATAAGACTTAATAAAAAAATAGACCCGCCCCTACAGCTATACAGCCGTGGGGGCGGGTCTATTTTTTTATTAAGTCTTATCTTGTTGCGTTATCCTTGATTTTTGATATTCTCGTCCACCACTTTTATCTTTTCTTTTACAAGTTCGATATCTGCTTTCAGCTTTTCCACCTTGCGGTTGATTTCTGTCAGCAGACTGTTTCCCTTTTTGGAAGAAGTGGTTAGGAAACCGAGATTGTTTTCATATGTCTGAAGCTCGTTCTTCATATTGTCGAAGGCACGTACCAGCTTCTCACGTTCCCGGTAAAGGGCTTGTGGACTACCTTCCTGAATGGAGCTGATAGTCGACTTGAAGTTGCTTAGCTTCTTGTTGGAGGCGCTGATGTTGAAGCGTTCAAACAATTTGTCTACCTGGCTGTGGTATTGCTTATAGATTCGGTCTTTCTCTTTGAAAGGTACATGTCCTACGCCGTTCCACTCTTTCATGAGGTCGCGTACCAGTTGGGTAGCTTCCTCCGTATCCATTTGGTCATCGATAACATTCAGTTTCTCGATGATGGCTTTTTTCTTTTCCAGATTTTCCTGCTCTACGCTGCGCTGTGAAGAAGTGGCTTTGTTCTTTTGTTCGAAGAAGTAGTCACAAGCGGAGATGAAACGTTTCCATACGGCATCCGAATATTTTTTTGCTACCGGACCAATGGTTTTCCATTCTTTCTGAAGTTTGGTCAGTTCATCGGCGGTTGCTTTCCAGTCGGTACTGTCCTTCAGAGCTTCTGCTTTTTCGCACAAGGCACGCTTCTTTTCCAGGTTTTCGTTCATACCTTCCTTCAGGCTCTTGAAGAACTCTCCCTTTCTACGGAAGAACTCGTCGCACGCTTTGCGGAAACGTTCGAAAATCTTCACGTTCATTTTTTGCGGAGCGAAACCAATGGTTTTCCATTTGTTTTGAAGTGCGATGACTTCTTGCGTCTTGCTCTCCCAAGAAGCAAAGCTTGTCAGTTCTTTGTAGTCAATGGCTTCTATGATTTCGCAAATTACAGTCTTTTGGTCAAGATTGTGCTGTTCCACTTCCTTCAATGCTTCGAAATGTTGCTGGTGACGTCGGTTTACGGTTGTAGAGGCAGCTTTGAAACGTGCCCAGATTTCGTCGCGTAGTTCCTTGGCTACCGGCCCTGTATCACGAAATTCTTGATGTAGCTTCTGTAACTGATGGAAAGCTGAAACTACATCCTCTTCATCCGCCAGCTTTTCGGCAGCTTCACAGAGATGTGTCTTGATTTCCAAATTCTTCTTGAAATCGTATTCGCGGAATTCATTGTTCAGTTTCAGAAGGTCATAGAATTTCTCAACATACAATTGGTAGTTTTTCCAAAGCTCGTTGACCTTAGCTTGCGGAACGAGTTTAACTTCGTTCCATTGCTGCTGTAGTTTCTTGAACTCCGTATAGCTCTTGTTGGCGTCATCTGGAGATTCAACCAGCTCCTTCAGCTCTTCGATGATGGAAAGCTTTACCTGCAGGTTCATTTCCTTTTGCTTCTCCAGTTCGGCTGTGAGTGCACTTCTTTTTTCTTTGATGACGGACATGATATTCTTGAACTCTTCCTCCACACAGTCTGTTTGTGGAACAAAGTTCTCCGCGGCGCCTCCGTTTTCAATGAACAGTTTTCTCGCCGCATCCTGCTCAGCATTGTGCAGCTTGTAGAAAGATTGCTTCAAACCGTCTATTTCAGGTTTTGCCACGTTCTCCACGTCTGCAACCACCTCTTTGAGTTTGGCAAGTATTTCCTCTTTCGTGAGCTTCAGAACTGACTCTACCGGCTTTTTTGAAACGATTTCTTCAGCGGGAGTTTCTGTTGTTGCCGGTTCAGAAACCTCTGCTGTCTTCTTTTCTTCTTCTAATTCCACCGGCTTTTCGGGGAGATTAGTGTCATGAGTGTCCGTCATTGTATTTACTTTTTTAGAAACGGGTTCCTCCCGTTCGGGTTACATTAGGCTACAAATTAATGAAATAAAATGATTACTTCATACAATTTGCCTTGATTTTTTTCTATTTTCTTGTTTTTATGACAGTAAGACTGTGATACCCATGTACAGCATCATGCCTATAATGTCATTGGTGATGGAGATAAATGGGCCGGTGGCAATGGCCGGGTCAACCTTCAGCTTCTCTAAAGTCATGGGGACTAGCGTTCCGAAGATGGAGGCGAACATGACGACTGCAAAGAGGCTGATGGAGACGGAATAAGTGACCGTAGCCGTAGCTCCGAACCGGATAAAATTATAAATGTATACTAGCAGGGAAATGATGGTTGCATTGATAACCGCCACTACAGCTTCCTTAGCTACCTGTTTGAAGATGTCTTTGGCATCCAGTGAGCTGTTGGCAAGGCCTTGTACGATGATGGCAGACGACTGGGTTCCCACGTTTCCCCCCGTACCGCCAATCAACGGAATATAAAGGGCCATTTCCGGGTGGGCGGCGAAAGTCGTGTCGAAGTTGCCCAATATCATGGAGTTGCCTATACCTCCCAGCATACCGATGAGTAGCCATGGAAGGCGGGCTGAAGTTTGGCGCATAACATTATCGTCCGTTTCTACATCTTGGGACAAACCGGATGCCAGCTGGTAATCACGTTCCGACTGTTCGCGGACTTCGTCCATGACGTCGTCTACGGTAATCTGGCCTACCAGGCGCCCGATGCTGTCTACAACAGGAACTGCCACTAAGTCATACTTTTCGATGATTTGCACCACTTCGTCAATGGGGGTATCTACATGGACGGAGATAGGATCTTTTCGCATCACATGCTTTACCTTGGAGACAGAAGGGGAAGTTATCATTTTCTTTAATGGGAATACTCCTTGCAGACGGTCTTCGTCGTCGATGACGTATACGTAGTAAATTTCATCCAGCTTTTCAGCTTGCAGGCGCATTTCCTTCAGACACTCCGGCATACTCCAGTTTTCATTGACAGTCACCATTTCCGTACCCATCAAACCACCGGCAGTGTCTTCATCATATTTCAGCAGGTCAACGATGTCACCGGCTTGTTCTATATCTTCGATGTGCGAAAGTATTTCCTCCTGCTTGTCTTCATCGAGTTCGCGCATCAGGTCTACGGCATCGTCCGTGTCCATATAATCCACGAAACGTTTGGCAATGGTCTCCGAAGGAAGAAGTTCCAGGAATTCTTTCCGGATGTCTTCGTCCATTTCAACCAGTACATCCGCTGCCGTTTCGTTGTCAAGGAGGCGGTAAACGAAGCGGGCTTCCTCCAAGCCGAGGTCATTGCATAGTTCTGCAATATCCGCCGGATGAAGGTCGGTCAAAAGTGTCTTGACGTTTTCCGCGTCTTTCTGTTCTATCAGGCTTTTGACTTTGTCTATATATTCTTCGTCTATTTCCATGATTATTCGTGTTTAATCACTAACCATTAATCATTAATTGTTCTCAATGCCTGCTCCACTTGGTTGGTCAGCTGAATAAATTCCTTTACGGACAGTTGTTCCGGGCGTTTATTAAATAATACGTCCTCCGTCAGTGGACAGTCTTTGCCGAGTATCGGTTTTATGGAGTTCCGCAGTGTCTTGCGTCGTTGGTTGAACGTGGTTTTCACTACTTGCTTGAACAATTTCTCGTCGCAGCCTAAATCGTGCGTTTCATTGCGCATCATGCGGATGACGGCACTTTTAACTTTTGGGGGCGGGTTGAAGACATGTTCGTGTACCGTAAACAAGTACTCCACTTTGTACCATGCTTGTATCAGTACACTTAGGATTCCGTATGTCTTGCTGCCCGGCCCGGCGGCTATGCGCTCGGCTACTTCCTTTTGTATCATACCCGTACAGCAGGGAATCAGATCCTTATATTCCAGCATTTTGAAGAATATCTGGCTGGAGATATTATAAGGATAGTTTCCCGTCAGCACAAAAGGTTGCCCGCCAAACAACCGTTGCAGGTTCATTTTGAGGAAATCGTCCTCAATGATGTTGTCTTCCAGTTGCGGATAGGCTTCCCGTAGGTAGGCCACTGACTCGTAGTCCAGTTCTACTACTTTGACGTTGCGTTCTTTGGGCAGAAGAAACTGGGTCAGTACTCCCATTCCCGGACCAACTTCGAGGATGGGAATTTCGGGACAGACATCTACCGTGTCGGCAATGTCTTGTGCCACTTTCAGGTCTTTCAGGAAGTGTTGCCCGAGAAACTTTTTAGGTTTAACTACTCTCATGTATCAACTAAATCATTACTTTTGCTCCGTAAACGTAGGCTGTAGCGTGAACAACAACCTATCTTTACACGGAGCAAAGGTAGTTCTTTTCAATGAAGAATGAAGAATGAAGAATGAAGAATTTGGGAATATCGTATGAATAAGCTGCTAAAAAAAACGTTGAAAATCATCTTACCCATTTTATTGGGTGGTTTTATCCTCTATTGGGTATATCGTGATTTTGACTTTTCAAAGGCAGAAGAAGTTCTACTTCATCAGACGAACTGGTGGTGGATGTTGTTGTCCTTGTTCTTCGGTGTGATGAGCCATGTGTTGCGAGGCTGGCGTTGGAAGCAGACTTTGGAGCCACTGGATGCTCATCCCAAAACAAGCGATTGCGTCGATGCCATTTTCGTATCTTATGCCACCAATCTGGTACTGCCCCGTGTGGGAGAGGTTTCACGTTGTGGAGTACTTGCCAAATATGATAATGTTTCCTTTGCGAAGTCCTTGGGGACGGTGGTGACAGAGCGGTTGGTAGATACGCTTTGCATTCTGCTGATTACGGGGATTACTTTTTTGGTGCAGATGCCCGTTTTTTTCCGTTTTTTTGAGGAGACGGGCACCAAGATTCCATCACTGATGCATCTTGTGACTTCTCCTTGGTTTTATGTGGCTCTTTTTTCTATTATTGGTGTTCTGGTACTTCTCTATTTTCTGTTGCGTATGCTCTCTTTTTTTGAAAAGGTGAAGGGGGTAGTCTTGAATATATGGGAAGGTGTGATGTCGCTTAAGAATGTGAAGAATGTGCCTTTGTTTGTTCTTTACACTTTACTTATTTGGCTATGCTATTTTTATCATTTCTATATAACTTTCTATTGCTTCCAGTTTACAGAGCACCTTAGTTTCCTTGCCGGAATGGTGATGTTTGTCGGAGGAACGTTTGCAGTCATTGTTCCTACGCCCAACGGGGCAGGTCCCTGGCACTTTGCTGTCATCACTATGATGATGCTTTATGGGGTAAATGCTACGGATGTGGGTGTCTTTGCGCTGATAGTGCATGGCATACAGACGTTGCTGGTGATAGTGCTGGGCATCTACGGGTCGTTGCACCTGGTGTTGGCGAATAGGACAAAGAAATAGACGTTTCTTGTGGTGAGTTCCTATATTGTTATTTCTTATGTTAGAGGACAGAAACAGTTATTTATAGAGAACCACTGTAGTACTCCTTTAAAAGTACTGTAATACTTCTTTGCAATAACTTCGGCATTTCCTTATATGTACTGGAGTCGTAAAGGTTGTTGGAAGATTGGTTTCTTTAAACGATATTGTTGCTTGTATATGGAAGCGGGAGAAATTCCTAAATGATGTAAAAGCCATATTTAAGATAGCCGATGATTTAGTACTTTAGAAAAATCCCGGTTTATTGTACTTTCCGAGAATAAACCGTTATATTTGCGAAAACTAACTTTTTAGAATTATGAGTACAATCTTACAGTTAGCTCCACAGAATGTATGGAAGCACTTTTATTCACTGACCCAGATTCCCCGTCCGTCAGGACATATGGAGAAGATTACCAAATTCCTTATTGATTTTGGAAAAGGCTTGGGGTTGGAATCATTTGTCGACGAGGTCGGCAATGTTATTATTCGTAAGCCTGCCACTCCGGGTATGGAAAACCGCAAGGGCGTCATCCTTCAGGCGCATATGGACATGGTGCCCCAGAAGAACAACGATACTATCCACGATTTTACAACAGATCCCATTGAAACCTATGTTGACGGTGATTGGGTGAAAGCCAAAGGAACCACGCTGGGGGCAGATAATGGTTTGGGAGTGGCTGCCATTATGGCGGTACTTGAAGATAATAACTTGAAGCATGGTCCATTGGAAGCTCTGATTACTAAGGATGAAGAAACGGGAATGTATGGTGCATTCGGCTTGAAACCGGGAACTATGCAAGGGGAAATTCTGCTGAACCTTGACTCTGAGGACGAAGGAGAACTCTATATCGGCTGTGCCGGTGGTCTTGATATTACTGCTACTTTGGAATATAAGGAGGAGATGCCTATGGTCGATTTCGTTGCTCGTAAAATTACGTTGAAAGGTTTGCGTGGCGGTCATTCCGGTTTGGAAATCAATGAAGGGCGCGGTAATGCCAATAAATTGCTGGCACGTATCGTACATGATTTGCTGATTGAGTTTGACTCCCAGCTGGCAAGTTTTGAAGGTGGCAATATGCGTAATGCTATCCCTCGCGAAGCACATGCGGTATTGGTGTTCAATCCTGAGGATATGGACGGTTTGGAAGATTATATGAAGGAATACGAGGCACAACTGAATGACGAATATGCTCCGATTGAAAGTGGTATTACTCTGAGTGTAGAAGAGGTGACTCTACCTGCTGCCGTTGTTCCCTCAGAAATCCAGGATAATATGATTAACGTGTTGATGGCTTGCCAGAATGGTGTGATGCGTATGATTCCTACTGTTCCCGATACTGTAGAAACCTCCTCTAATTTGGCTATCGTAACCATTGCAGATGGTAAGGCCGAAGTTCGTATTTTGGCGCGTAGTTCTTGCGATACAATGAAGGATTTCCTGGCAGACAGCCTGACAGCTTGTTTCGCTATGGCAGGTATGAAGGTGGAATTGAGTGGTGGTTATTCCGGATGGCAGCCCAATGTGGATTCTCCTATACTGCATGCCATGAAGCTGTCCTATAAGCAGCAGTTTGGTGTGGAACCTGCCGTGAAGGTTATTCATGCAGGTCTGGAATGCGGTATTATTGGTGCCAATTGTCCAGGACTTGATATGATTTCTTTCGGTCCCACTTTGCGTTCTCCGCATTCACCGGACGAGCGTGCGTTAATTCCTACTGTTTCCAAGTTCTATAGTTTCTTGGTGGCTACATTGGAGCAGACTCCTGAAAAGTAGAGAATACTTTATGTTATGAATAGGGGCGGGGTGCTTTATAAGTATCCTGCCTTTTTTTGTCTGTGACAGTTTGTCCTCTTTCTGCCAGAATGTCTCGGACTTATTACAATGCATGTCAATATCCTTTCACTTTCTCCTTGAAAATTGACTTAAGTCAAGAAATATGTTATAAAACATGTTTTTTATCCATTTTTTGCTTGTTATCTTGAACAAAGGCTCTATTTTTGTGTTGTAAAACATGAAAACAATAGAAAACTAGTAGATTTTTTAAGGATAACAAGATTGATTTTAGGAGGATAACAAAATGAAAGTGTTAAAGAGTTTTTTTAAGCATGTCGGCGAAGCCGATAAGAACATTTGGGGGTATGTAATGCTTTAAGCATTCCTCCCCTTTCGTGAAGTATTGAATTTTAGTTTTCAGGTATTGGTTTAATTTTTTAAGATTATGAAAAAGAAGATTGCAAATTCATTTAAGCACATTCTTACCGCCGCTGGTAAGAATTGGATGGAGGCAATGAGATATTATAGCCTCCAAATGTGAGTACACTAACATTTAAGTATAGAACAAGGGATATGTTTGCAAAACATATCCCTTGTTTTTTTGTAGGAGTAGAATAAGATTTTTTATATCTAAAAGTACATTTGTTTGAACTTTATTCACTTCCTTTGTTATTAATACAAAGACTAACAAACGAATAATCATGAGAGTAATTCAAAGAATTTGTAGCATATTGTTGCTGCTGGTTACATTTGGGGGGTCGGCATTGTATGCGCAGACGTACGATAAGTTGTGGAAGCAGGTGGAGCAGGCTCAAAAGAAAAGCCTGCCTCAAACAGTGATAAAACTGGCTGATGAAATCTATCGGAAAGGTCGGCAAGAGCAGAATGCTCCGCAAATGTTGAAAGCCTACATTTGTAGGGAGACTTATCAAGAGGGGCTGACTCCGGACAGCCTTTACTCCAGTCTGAAATATATGGAATCTTGGGCACAATCGGAGAGGAATCCTGTGAACAAGGCTATTCTACACTCTTTGTTGGCATATGAATATGTTGACTTGATGCGGAAGAATCGCCGTGTCTTGCTGTCACGTACTCTACTGGCTGTTGACGAGGTCCCGGAAGATATCCGTGAGTGGAGTATCAGCCAGTTTGTGGATAAAATAGATAGGTGTAACCGTGCATCCTTGCAGGATTCCATCCGCTTGCTTGATACATCTGCAGAAAAATATGTGCCTTTTGTGGTGTTGGAAGACGGTAGCCGGTTCTATGGGCACGATATGTACCATCTATTGGTAAGCCGTGCTGTTGATGCTTATCGGCAGCTGGATGGTTTCAGCGTAGATTCTTTGGTACAGACCCGTATCGAAAGGATTTATCTGGATATGATGAATGCTTATCGACATCGTGCCGGTTCGGAAGATGCTATGTTGCTCTGTTCTCTTGATTATTGGAGCTGGAAGCTGACCGGTGGTATCAGCCAGCAGCCTTATCCTACTTTCCGAATGCGTCAGGAAAAGGCTAATCGGGAATATCTTGAGGTTTTGGATAAATTGATAAAGGAATACGGTTCACGAGAGGTTTGTGCCGAGGTTTACATTCATAAAGCCAACCACCTGCGCCGTTTGGAACCGAAACGCGCTGATGAGGCTCTAAAAGTCTGTGAAGAAGGCTTGAAGCGCTATCCTGCGTATAAGCGTATCAATGAGTTGAAAAATATCCGTGAACAGATTTTGCAGCCTGAACTCATTCTGACTATGAATGAAAGCGGTTATCCCGGCGATTCGGTAAATATGAGACTGCATTATCGTAATGTCGGGGGCTTCACTCTCAACTTATATGCCACTACTTTAAGTGAAGTGCCTTGGATGGACCATGGTATAAATAAAGATACTTATAGAAAGTATGCCCGGAAGTTTTCTTCCACGCATTTTGGCTTAAAGCCGTTGCCAGGCAAGGATAAATTGCCTGAAGATGTCCCTTATCTTGCCTCGGACACTGTATTTAAGTTCATGATACCTCGGGAAACGGGAGTCTATATTCTTCAAATAGTACCTGATGCTGAAACGGCCCGTACAGATGATAAATTTTTGGTATCTACTCGCTTCAAGGTGCTGACATTGGATTTGGGTGACGACCGTATGGAAGTGGTTACATTGGATGCCCGTAGCGGACAGCCGATTGCTGATGCCAAGGTGAGTTTCTACTCTTCTTATGATGAGAAGAATAGAAAAGTGATGGCAGAGGTACTGACTGATGCCGGGGGGAAAGCTGTATTACCCTGGCAGAGTGGAATCCGAAGTTATGTGGCGCGTAAAGGCAGAGACACAGGTATGATGCCGCAGAATGTTTATATGAATCATTCTTATTACGGTATAAAGGATACAGATTGGAGGCAGATGGCATTGCTGACAGACCGTTCGCTTTATCGCCCCGGGCAGACCGTCCATGTAAAAGGAATAGCTTACAAACAGAACAGTGATAATGCCCAGGTGCTACAAGGAGTTGATTATGAGCTTGTCTTGTTGGATGCCAACCGAAAGGAACTTGCCACTAGGAAGGTGCAGACCAATGATTTCGGCTCTTTTGCTACGGAGTTTGTACTTCCGGCAGCTTGCCTGAATGGCATGTTCAGTATACGGACTAAAGAGCCTCAATCTACCGTCACTTTTAGGGTAGAGGAGTACAAGCGACCTACGTTTGAGATTGCCTTCACTCCGGTTTCGGAAGCTTACCGACTGGGGGGCAAGGTAGTGTTGAAAGGAAATGTCAAGGCTTTCAATGGCATGATGGTACAGGATGTGCCATTGGCATATACGGTGACTCGCCGGAATCCGAGACCTGGCTATTGGAGCAATGCTGATAAACCATTACTGTCTGACACCATACAATTGGATGCCAACGGGGATTTTTCCATACCCTTGACTTTAGAGGTTCCGGTTGTAGATACAGACGGGTATGGAAGTGTGTATACTTATCATGTGGAGGCGGTGGTGACGGATGAGGCTGGTGAAACGCAGTCCGCTTCGTATAACTTGCTGGCAGGCCCTAAGGCTTATTCCTTTGATGTCCGCCTGCCTCAATATGTTTGTAAGGAAGATAGCATGCTGTTCACTTTTAGAGTGAATAATATGATGAATGTTCCTCAAGATATGAAAGGCTCCTATTATCTGTATCCATTAACAGAACGGGATCGGGGGAGGAATATAGGAGACTCTGACCCTTTGACTGATGTAATATTAGAGGGGGACTTCATGGCCAATCGGCTCCAGGATTTTTCGGCTTGGAACAAGCTTCCTTCAGGTAACTATCGTTTGAAACTTTCCGTGCGTGATAGTTTGGGACGTGAAGAGAATAACGGGGCATATGGCAGTGACAGTTTCATGCTCTTTTCAAAGAGTGACAAGTGTCCGGCTGCGTTTACAGATTTCTTTTATTATAAAGAAAATGAGGAATTTGATGTACAGCACCCTGCCGCTTTTCTGTTGGGGACTTCTTATCGGGATGCATATGTGCTGATGGATGTATTTTGTGAGAGAAAACGCATTGAAAGCCGTGTGTTGCAGTTGAATGATACTATTATCCGTATGGAATTCCCTTATAAGGAAGCATATGGCAAGGGAATCACCGTTCTTTTCAGTTTTGTGAAAGATGGTGAGATGTATAACCATCAGGTTGAACTGAAGAAGCGGCAGCCTGAACGTGCTCTCGGCATGAAATGGGAAGTGTTCCGTGACCGTTTGCATCCCGGACAAGAGGAAGAGTGGAAGCTCGTCATAAAGACGCCTCAAGGTATGCCTGCTGCGGCTGAAATGCTGGCTACGATGTACGACGCTTCACTGGATAAGATTTATAAGAGTAACCAGATACTACGGGTCTTCTATCCGGATAATCTGTATGGAGCATTCCGTGGTGCGAGCCGTTATAATAGCAATTACTTCTCCATTTATTTCCCGTTGAAGGCTTGGAGGGTTCCGGTGTGGTCGTTTGACCACTTCTGTTCTCCTTATATGGATGGAAGGATGCGGATAGTGATGGTAGAAGACAATGCGCTTTTGGAAGAAGTAAGTGTTGTGGGATATGGGACTACCCGGAATGGCTCTTTGACCGGTAATCTTAGAATACGTGGTGCCAACCAGCCGATGCTTGCTTCTAAAGCAGAATCTGGGAATGCCGTTGAAGTGAAATATGTTCCTGCACAAGTAGTGGAAGATGTTGTTTTTGAATCGGAAACGATACCGGTTGGCGAGGCCTTGCAACCTATTGAGGGACTTCGCACCAATTTTGCCGAAACAGCCTTTTTTTATCCTCAACTTCGTACCAACGAACAAGGGGAGCTTGCATTTTCCTTTACGATGCCGCAGAGTTTGACCCGTTGGAATTTCCGTGGTTACTCACATACTAAGGATATGCAGACTGGGATGTTGGATGCTTCTGTTGTAACTGCCAAGGAGTTTATGCTGACTCCGAATATGCCTCGGTTTGTCCGCGTAGGAGATAAAACACAGATAGTCGGAACAATAGCCAATCTGACGGGTAAAGCGGTGAAAGGAACAGCTGTATTCACACTGTTCGACCCTATGACGGAGAAAGTTATTGCTACTCAGCGTCAGAAATTCTCAGTAGAAGCAGGAAGAAATACTGCCGTCAACTTCCATTTTGATGTGTCCGACTGCTATGATTTGCTTGGTGTCCGTATGGTCGCTGATGGAGGCGCGTTCAGCGATGGCGAGCAGCATCTGTTGCCCGTATTAAGTAATAAGGAGTACATTACGGAAACGCTTGCTATGCCTATTCGTGGCGAAGAGACCCGTACGTTCTCATTAGACAGCCTTTTCAATCGTAATAGCCGTACAGCGACAGACCGTCGTCTAACTGTAGAATTTACCGGGAATCCGGCTTGGTATGCTGTACAAGCGTTGCCGGCATTGAGCCTGCCTGCCAATGATAATGCCATTTCTTGGGCTACAGCTTGGTATGCCAATAGTCTGGCAGGCTTCATTGCCAACAGCCAGCCCCGCATTAAGACTGTATTTGACAGTTGGAAGGCTGCCGGTGGTACGAAAGAAACCTTCCTCAGCCAGTTGGAGAAGAATCAGGATGTGAAGAATATCCTGCTCAGCGAGTCTCCGTGGGTACTGGAAGCTACTACTGAAGCCGAACAGCAGGCACGTATTGCCACGCTGTTTGATATCAACCAACTGAATAACCGCAATCTTTCCGCTTTTACCAAATTGAAAGAATTGCAGGGTGAAGACGGTGGATGGAGCTGGTATAAAGGAATGCCCGGTAGCTGCTATATAACTGGCTATATTACAGAATTACTTGTTCGTCTTCCTTTGCTGACGAAAAATGAGCTGCCTGAAGAAGTTGCCGCCATGCGGCAGAAAGCTTTCGGCTATTTGAATCGGCAGGCTTTGGAAGAATATCGCAATATCCGTAAATCTGAGAAAAATGGCGCTAGAATTACTGTCAACTCGGAAGCTGCCATGACGTATCTGTATCTGATTGCTGTCAGCGGTGAAAAAGTACCGGCTGCAAACCAGGATGCTTACCGTTACTTCTTGTCGAAAGTTGGGGCCAATCTTAAAGATGGAACAATGAGCAGCAAGGCGCAGTCTGCCATCATTCTGAAAGCGGTAGGGCGTACAGCCGAGGCGCATGAATTCATCGCCTCTCTCAAGGAACACTTGGTACAGACGGATGAACTGGGTGCATACTTTGCTTTCCAGGCAAATCCGTACAACTGGGGTATGCTACCCATCCCTGCCCATGTAGAAGTAATGGAAGCCCTGCGTATGGCAGGTGGCAACGATGCTTTGGTGGAGGAAATGAAACTCTGGCTGCTGAAACAGAAGCAGACTGTCAGCTGGAATTCTCCGGTTGCAACGGCTGATGCTGTTTATGCATTGCTTTGTCAGGGCACTAACCTGCTGGAAAGCCGGGGAGACGTACGTATTACGTTAGGCAACGAAGTTCTGGAAACATTGTCGCCTGCAAAGACCATAATCCCAGATTTAGGTTATGTCAAGGAAACTTTCATTCAAGGAAGTCCGGAGCTGAAAGCTAAAACCGTTACAGTAGAGAAACGGGATGCAGGCATTGCCTGGGGAGCTGTTTATGCCCAGTATCTGTCACCCATATCCGATGTAAAGCAGCAGGGTGGTGAATTGAATGTAGAGAAGAAACTTTATGTAGAGCGTATATCGGCCAGTGGCGGCAAGTCCTTGCAACCGGTTGCGGAAGGGACCGTATTATCCGTCGGTGATAAAATAGTGGCCCGTTTGACTATCCGCTTGGATCGTGCTATGGATTTTGTTCAGTTGAAAGACCTGCGGGGTGCCTGCTTTGAACCTATAGGCTCGCTTTCCGGTTATCGTTGGAGTAATGGCCTCGGTTATTATGCAGAAGTGGAAGATGCCGCAACCAATTTCTTCTTCGACCATTTGGGCAAAGGCGTTTATGTCTTAGAGCACAGTTATCGCATAGCCCGTGGCGGAACATACGAAACGGGGCTGGCCACTATACAATGTGCGTATGCTCCGGAGTATGCTTCGCATTCGGCGGGAGGGATAATTGTAATAAAGTAACAATAGAGTATGGAGCGCAATTTGTACAAATTGCGCTCCTCTATTTTAGGTACTCTCGCTAAAAACACCTATTTTTGTCCGGCTAATATTGAATAAGAGTAGCAGAATTAGGAAATCTTGATATTAAAAAATAGATGAAGAGGATATTGATCACTTTATATGTGCTTGCAAGTGTGGCATTGGCTGCCGTAGCGCAAGCTCGTTTTACCTCGAATACAGAGATGTACAGTTTCGGCCAGATAGAATGGAAGCATCCCGTGACTGTGCAATATACCATCACCAATACGGGTGACCGGCCTTTAGTGCTTACAGAAGTGGAGCCGGATTGTGCCTGCTCCGTAGCTCAGTGGACAAAAACGCCTATTGCTCCGGGGGCAAAAGGAACGGTGAATGTGACTTTTGATGCTAAGGCATTGGGGCATTTCCAGAAATCCGTGGCTATTTACAGCAATGCGCAACCCAATCTGGTCTATTTGAAATTCAATGGTGAAGTAGTACAGGAAATCAAGGACTTTACCAAGACGCATCCCTATCTTATCGGTCAGATACGTATTGACAAGAACAGCCTCGATTTTCCCGATATTCAGCATGGTGAGCAGCCGGTGATTCATATCGGCGTGGTCAATCTTTCCGACCGTCCTTATGAACCGGTACTGATGCATCTACCCCCTTATTTGCAGACAAAAGTAGAACCTAATGTATTGCAAAAGGGAGAAAAAGGAGTGATTACACTTACATTGAATTCGGAAAGACTGACTGACCTCGGACTGACTCAAGCGTCGGTCTATCTTTCTCGCTTCTCCGGTGACAAGGTGGGCGATGAAAACGAAATTCCCGTTTCTGCCATTCTTTTACCGGATTTCTCCGGAATGACGGAAGTGGAGAAGGCTAATGCTCCTGCCATCAACCTTTCTACCAAAGAAGTTGATATGAGTGCGATATTGGCCAAGAAGTCAAAAGCACGTCAAGATATTACCATTACCAATACCGGGCGTTCTCCTTTACAGATAAACAAGCTCCAGGTATTCCACCCGGCAGTGGGAGTTAACCTCAAGAAGAGTGTATTGCAACCCGGTGAAAGCACTCGCCTGCGGGTAACGGTAGTGAAGAAGAATATAGGCAAGAAGCGCCGTCATCTGCGTCTGCTGATGATTACCAATGACCCGATGCAGCCGAAAGTTGAAATCAACATCAAGTAATGTTCTAATGTGAGGAATGTGCCAATATGCTAATGGAGATAGTAGAGATTGTCATAAAAGCCTATTAATATATTCAGCACATTCCTCATATTAGCACATTAGCATATTAACCATATTAGCACATTAAACCATGGAACATCCCGAAAATAATGAAGCATATAAAGGCTTGGTTGTCAATGCAGGCATTGAGCAACCTTCATCGGTCAATCCTTACTTGAAGAACCGTCCCAGGCGGAAGAAACGCGAGCTTTCCGTATCAGACTATGTGGAGGGCATAGTGAAAGGTGATGTTACGGTACTCAGCCAGGCTGTGACGCTGGTGGAAAGTGTGAAACCGGAGCACCAGACTGTGGCGCAGGAGGTGATAGAGAAGTGTTTGCCCTATTCGGGAAACTCTGTTCGTGTGGGCATCAGTGGTGTGCCCGGTGCTGGTAAAAGTACCTCTATTGATGTATTTGGCTTGCATGTACTGGAGGAACACGGAGGCAAGTTGGCCGTTCTTGCCATTGACCCGAGCAGCGAACGCAGCAAAGGCAGTATTCTCGGTGATAAGACGCGTATGGAGAAGCTCTCCGTTCATCCCAAGTCCTTTATACGTCCCAGTCCCTCTGCCGGTTCGCTGGGTGGCGTGGCACGCAAGACGCGTGAAACGATTGTGCTTTGTGAGGCTGCCGGTTTCGACAAGATATTTGTAGAGACAGTAGGGGTGGGGCAGAGTGAGACTGCCGTACATTCTATGGTAGACTTCTTCCTGCTGATACAGCTGGCGGGTACGGGCGATGAGTTGCAAGGCATCAAACGCGGCATCATGGAAATGGCCGATGGCATTGTTATTAATAAGGCTGATGGCGACAATCTGGAGCGGGCCAGACTGGCAGCAACGCAGTTCCGTAATGCGCTGCACCTCTTCCCGGCTCCGGAGAGCGGTTGGACACCCCAAGTGCTGACTTATTCCGGTTTCTATAATCTTGGTGTAAAAGAAGTGTGGGATATGGTCTACAAATACATTGACTTTGTGAAAGATAACGGCTATTTTGAATACCGCCGCAACGAGCAAAGCAAATACTGGATGTACGAGACCATTAACGAACAGCTGCGTGACAGCTTCTACCACAATCCGCAGATTGAAGCGATGCTGACTGGCAAGGAAAACCAAGTGCTACAAGGCAACTTGACTTCTTTTGTGGCTGCCAAGAACTTGCTGGACACCTATTTTGCAGAACTGAAGAAATAAGGGCATATCCCTTTCTCTATATCGATGACTAAGGAAAACAACATGGAAGTGGCGCGGCGGTTTACCCGCCGCCTTCATGAACTCCCTTCTGAGGAGCTGGAGCTCATTGCCGGTTTGTTTGTACGCCGTGAGGTGCACAAAGGAGAACTGTTGATTAGTGAGAAAGATATAGCCAGGGATATTGTTTTCGTAGAGAAAGGACTGCTTCGCCAGTTCTATTTCAAAGAAGGCCGGGACATTACAGAGAACTTTGCCTGCGATGGTGACGGCGCCATGTGTATCGTCAGCCTTTTCACCGGACGCCGTAATTGCCTTCAGCTGGAATCCCTGGAGGAAGGCGTCATCTGGAGCATTTCGTATGCAGGACTGGTCGAACTCTCTGAGCGCTATCTGCATATAGCCCGTCTGCTTCGTCATTTGTTGGAGGGGTCTTTAATGCTTTCCCAATATAAAGCAGACTCTTGGCGTTTCGAAACCTCACGCGAACGGTATGCGCGTTTCGTCAGAGATTATCCGGAGATAGCCCGGCGTGCCTCAGTCAACCACATAGCATCTTATCTGTTAATGACTCCCGAATCTCTGAGCCGGGTACGTGCCGGTGTGCTGTGACGGCGGAATGGCTGTCCTATACGGCTTTCCCTTCTTTCTCAAAGTCCTTGCGTGACTTGCTTTGTGTCACGATGTACACTCCCAGGAATACCAGGGCTATGGCTATCCCCTTTTCCAAATTGAACACTCCCAAGCCTAAGATGATGGCAACGGTTGAGGCCACGATGGGCTGCATGTAGTTGTACATGCTCACCACAGTGGGGCGCAACAGTCTCTGCGCACTCATTATGAAGATATAGGCAAGGAAGCTTCCACCCACAACCACATATCCCGCTTGCAGCAGGGCGGCTGTGGAGATGCTGCTCCACTGTATGGAAGCCACGTCGTGGTAAGAGAACGGGATGTAGCACATGGAGGCATAGACAAACATCCATTTGTTCAGGGTGATGGGAGAGTATTTCTGCGACAACCCCTTGAATACGGTCAGATAAATGGAGAAGCTGATTTGGGCGAGCAGGCAGAGAAGGTCTCCGATAAGGTTGCCATTGCCGGCACCGGTGGTCTGGCTGCTCATGATGAGTATAAATGCTCCCATAGCCCCTACAAAGATACCCAGCACTTTCTTGTTGGTGACCGGTTCTTTCAGATAGATTGCAGCTACTATCATGGTGACGATAGGCAGCGTGGTTGTAACGATGGAGGCGTCTATGGGCGAAGTCATGGAGAGGCCGAAGATATAGACACCCTGATTGAATACCAGGGCGAAGAGTGCGGCGAAGAATATCTTCAGCATGTCCCGGTGGTCCACCTGTTCGCGTTTGCAGAACAAGGAAAGGAGCCAGAAGCAGGCGGCTGCGCCTACCATGCGGAATGTGGTTACTGACAACGCGGAAAACTCCACCAGAGCCGACTTGCCTATAGGTGCCATCAAGCCCCATAAGATATTTGCGGTAAGGGCGAACAGATGCCCTTGAATGTTCTTGTTCATACTCTTTTGTTTTTTGCGGGTGCAAAAGAACAACTATTTTCTGAAAAGAGAAAATCTTTCATTATATGATTTTTCTGGTTCGTGGGCGTAGAAATAAGAGATTATCGTGTATATTTGCTTTTAATTAAAGCAAGAAACCATGGAAGTACAAGCCAATTACATCAAGCGTATCGAAATACACGAATTGTGGCATCGGTACGATATTGCCTGGGACCTGCGTCCTGACGTCAATATACTTTCCGGCATCAACGGAGTGGGGAAGACCACTATCCTGAACCGTTCGGTCAACTATCTGGAACAGACATCGGGTGAAGTGAAGAGTGACGAGAAGAACGGCGTACACGTCTACTTCGACAACCCCGCAGCCACCTTTATCCCTTATGATGTAATCCGTAGTTACGACCGCCCCCTTATCATGGGCGACTTTACGGCACGCATGGCCGATGCCAACGTGAAGTCGGAACTGGACTGGCAGCTCTATCTGCTCCAGCGCCGTTATCTGGACTACCAAGTGAACATCGGCAATAAGATGATAGAGCTGCTCAGTGGTGATGAAGAGCAGCGCAGCCTAGCTCCCTCCCTTTCCCTCCCGAAGCGGAAGTTCCAGGATATGATTGACGAGCTTTTTAGCTATACCCATAAGACGATAGACCGCAAAAGCAACGACATCGTTTTCTATCAGAACGGCGAGCGCCTATTGCCTTACAAATTGTCTTCGGGCGAGAAGCAGATGCTCGTCATCCTGCTGACCGTGTTGGTGCGTGACGATGACCACTGCGTACTCTTCATGGATGAGCCGGAAGCCTCCCTGCACATCGAATGGCAGCAGAAGCTCATCGGCATGATACGCAACCTGAATCCCAATGTGCAGCTTATTCTCACCACCCATTCGCCTGCCGTCATCATGGAAGGCTGGCTGGATGCCGTGACCGAAGTGAGCGAGATTTCATCCCTAATCCCTAATCCTTAATCCCTGGATGCGTGGCTACTTCCCTAAGACATAACCTTACTTCCTCCTATCTGGATGCCGCCCGCAAGTTGTCTCCCAAGAGGGCACGCAGGCGCATAGTGGCGTATGTGGAAAGCTATGATGACATCGCTTTCTGGCGGACGCTGTTGTCCGAGTTCGAGAACGAGGAACGTTATTTTCAAGTGATGCTTCCCTCGGCCACCTCTCTGGCAAAGGGCAAGAAAATGGTACTGATGAACACGCTGAATACGGCAGAGCTGGGCCGCAGCCTGATAGCTTGTGTAGACAGCGACTACGACTTCCTGCTGCAAGGTGCCACCAAGGTGTCGCATAAGATAAACAAGAATCCCTATATCTTTCAGACTTATGGCTATGCCATCGAGAACTTCCACTGCTTTGCCGACAGTCTGCATGAAGTCTGTGTGCAGGCCACGCTGAACGACCGGCATATCCTGGACTTCCCTGCTTTTCTGAAGCGTTATTCTCAGATTGCCTATCCGCTGTTTCTGTGGAATGTCTGGTTCTACCGCCAGCACGACACACACACTTTCCCGATGTACGACTTCAACGCCTGCGTGCGTTTGCAGGAGATAAGCCTGCGTCATCCTTACCGTAGTCTGGACGAGATGCAAAAGACGGTGTCGGCAAAGCTGTCCGAACTGCAAGCCCGTTTCCCCCACTACATCGACCGGGTGGAACAGCTGGGCACGGAGTTGGAACGTTTGGGACTGACTCCGGACAATACCTATCTTTATATCCAGGGACACCATATCATGGATTGTGTAGTGCTGAAAATCCTTATCCCGGTATGTACCGTCTTGCGTCGCGAGCGCGAGCAGGAGATAAAGCGCCTGGCAGAGCATAACGAACAGTTCCGCAACGAACTGACGGGGTATGAGAACAGTCAGGTCAATGTATCCGTGATGCTGAAAAAAAACAGCGGCTACAAGAACCTTTATCTTTATCAGTGGTTGAAAGAAGATATCATGGAGTTCCTTGAGCGGGAGGAGCAGTCGCGTAGATAAGATTGCCGTTATGATAAACATATGATTATGGAGATATTGAAGAAGATAGACGACCTTTTAATCGGGTGGGGCATATCCCCTTCCCGTGCCGACATGTTCGACCAGTTCATAGCCTTCGCACTGATACTTGCCGTTGCTTTTCTGGCGGATGCCCTATGCCGGAAAATTCTGCTGAAAGTAGTGGCACAACTGGTGAAGAAGACCAAAGCTACATGGGACGACATCGTATTCGACCGCAAAGTGATGGTGCACCTCAGCCGCATGGTGGCTCCCGTCATCATCTATCTGTTTGTCCCATTGGCATTTGTCGAAGTCGGTTCATCGGTAATGGATTTTATCCGGCGTATCTGCCTTATTTACATTATCATTACTTTCCTGAGCTTCGTCAACTCCTTCCTGAAAGCCGTTTATAGCGTATACAGCGAGAGGGAGCAGTTCCGCGACCGCCCTTTAAAGGGGATGTTGCAGACCATGCAGGTCATTCTGTGGCTGGTGGGTGGCATTGTGGTTGTGGGTGAGCTGATAGGCCGCGACCCGCTTTCGCTGCTTGCCGGATTGGGTGCTTCGGCAGCCATCCTGATGCTGGTGTTCAAGGATTCCATTATGGGCTTTGTCTCCGGGGTGCAGCTTTCGGCGAACGACATGCTGAAGGTGGGCGATTGGATTGCCATGCCCAAGTATGGCGCCGACGGCACGGTGATAGAAGTGACACTGAACACCGTAAAAGTGCGCAACTGGGACAATACCATTACCACCATCCCTCCTTACCTGCTTGTCAGCGACTCCTTCCAGAACTGGCGCGGCATGCGCGAGAGCGGTGGGCGGCGAGTGAAGCGCAGCATCAATATCGACATGACCAGCGTCCGTTTCTGCACCCCGGAGATGCTGGCAAAATATCGCAAGATACAACTGCTGAAAGATTATGTGGAGCAGACGGAGGAAGTGATTGAAAAGTACAATGCAGAAAACGGCATCGATAACTCCATCCTCGTCAACGGACGCCGCCAGACCAATCTGGGTGTGTTCCGGGCGTATCTGACGGCTTATTTGAAAAGTCTTCCCGATGTAAATCAGGAACTGACCTGCATGGTGCGCCAACTCCAGCCTACCGACCGCGGTATCCCGATAGAGCTTTATTTCTTCTGTGCGCTGAAGGATTGGGTGCCCTATGAAGGGGTGCAGGCGGATGTGTTCGACCATGTGCTGGCAATTATCCCCGAATTCGATTTGCAGGTATTCCAGTCTCCGTCCGGCAGAGATTTCCAGCGGATACTGCCTGTTGCTTCCGAAGAAAAAGGAGCTTGATTCCGACCATCAAAAAGACCTATATCTATTGTATTTCTCATAGGGAGTCATTACCTTTGAACCCTATACTGAAAGGTCAGAACATCCCTATCTTTTCTCCCAAAACATCCCCATGTTTTGGGGTATTACATCCGGGTGTTTTGGGTGAAAACATCCCCATGTTTTGGGGCAATACATCCGGGTGTTTTAGGTATTCAGTTATATAGTGAAAGGTATTCGGTCACGGAGTCTTTACCGTAAGGTATAGGCTTTGTGTGCGTAGGCTGTAGATGTGTTTCACGCCGGGTGGGAATATCTTTCGTTTTTTTGCTAACCTAATTAAAAGAAAGATTGGTATGTCAATGAATTATGTGGTCCGCAAGAAGGTGGACAAGAGTGGAGACAAGGAAGTGGTGCGCTACTATGCGGCATCAAAAGTGCTTCAGCCTGAACCGGTGAGCAACGATGAACTTGCCAAGAGACTGGCTTTTGTCAGCTCCCTGCAGGTGGGCGATGCCCAGTCCGTGCTGGTGCAACTGCCGGATATTATAGCGGACTATCTGGCCAGTGGACGCACGGTGAACATCAAGGGACTTGGAAATTTTTTCCCCTCCATCACCAGCGAACCGGTGGAACGGATAGAGGACTGCACGGCAGATAAAGTGCGCATTTCGCGTATCTGCTTCAGGGCGGCAGGCAGTTTCATGCAGCGCGTTTGCCGTCGTCTGGACTTGTTCAGCTTTCAGGTTCAAGAATTGAAGAAGGAGCTGAAGAAGAAGTAAACGGTATTTTTAGTTTCTTTCTTGAAACAGCACGTACCCCTTGAAGCAGGAAAGGCATTCGAGGGGCACGCTGTTGAAGAAGTTGTGTGTTTTTTTATAGTCTTGCGAGTGCTTCTTTTTTTACTTCACCCAGCTTCCGTTCATCCAGCTGCATTCTTTCCTGATGTCCTCGAAAGAGCTGTAGCTCAGGTTGGCGTTCACCTTGTTGCTTGTCACGGCGATGAAGTCGGCATGGGTGTAGATGCCTTCTTTGCTGCTCAGCTCGGCGGTGAGGGTGATGTTGGTCAGCTTGGAAGTGCCGTTCTTTAGGGCGTTTTCGGTAAGGGCGGTTTCCACGGTCAGGGGTTGGCCTTTGCCGCAGATCTTGGCGTTGTCTATTTCCACTTCCGTGCCGGCACGCAGACGGATGCCTTGCTTGCTGCCGCCGTTGCCGACGAGGATGAGGTTCTTCAATACGGGGTGGGCAACGGGAGTGGCGGCGTTGTTGCTGCCGTTGTTGTCGCACTCCATCAGGCAGTCGCAGTCGTAGCCCAGTGTGGATTCGGCTTCTTGGTAAGCCACGAGGTTGGTGCCTTTGCCGTTCCAGCCTTCGGTCCAGTCGAAGGAGTCGTCGCTACAGCTTACGGCTACGAGGTTGCTCACGTTTACCGAGCCGCCGAAGAACTCAAAGCCGTCGTCGGAACCTTTGTAGGCTTGGCAGTGGTCCACGATGGTACCGTTGCCTACGCCGTAGAAAGAGATACCGTTGGCTTCATGCTCTTCATCGAAGGCAAAGCCGGTGTATTCCAGACGAATGTATTGCAGCGTGCCCGAGTTGTCGGCATCATCGTTGCCGCCGTAAACGGCGCCACCTATTTCAGAACTTCCCTTGCCGCCTTCGGCATTGGTGTGGGCGCGTCCGCAGATGTGGATGCCTCCCCATGCGCCCGGTTCTTCTTTTTCGCTGGTCATTACGATGGGTTTGTCCGGCGTGCCTACGGCGTTGATTTTACCGCCCTGTTTCACGAGGATGTAGTCTGCGATGTCATCGTAGACGGCGATAATCTTCACGCCTTCCTCTATGTGGAGCGTGGCGCCTTCTTCTACGATGTATTCGCCGCTCAGCTTGTAGGTGTTTCCGGCAGCCAGGGTCACGTCGGAGGTGATGGTACCTTTCAGTATCGTACCGTTTTCGATTTCATTGCCGTTTCCGTTGCCGTCATTGTCGTTGTTGTCGTCGCTGCTGCAAGCGGTGAGGATAGACATTCCGGCTACAAAGGCCAGAGAGTAGAATTTCCATTTCATTGTTTTCATAATTCAATTGTTTTAGTTGTTATATCCAATTTATCTATCTGTCATTCAGATTGATTCTCTTAAATCAGCTTGTTTGTCAAAGAGTGTTCTCCGTTCTCTTCAGGGGGAGGGTGGGAGACTTTATAGGTTGTAGCTTATTCCCACCTCAAAGTTCGTTCCCTTGTGGTAGCGTTCCACTTCCATTTCCTGCCCCGTGGTGGGCACATCTTGCTTGAAGATGACATCGCGGTTCAGCAGGTCGTTCACTTGCAGCTTCAGGTTGAAGTGTTTGTTCAGGCTATATCCGGCGCTGAAGTTCAACGTGTGCAGCGTCTGTTGCCTGACATCGCCCAGACCCGACACGCCTACTGCATGGATGCGGCTGCCTTGCAGATTGTAGAGCAGGGCGAGGTTGAGTTGCCTGTCTTCACCGAAGCGTGTCGAGTAGGTGAGGTCGGCATTGGCAAGGATGGGCGATGCACCTTGCAGCGAACGTTCCTTGTTGGTGTAGGCACCGCCTTGGGGCAGCTTCACGTTGGTGTACATGTAGCTGATGTTGGCACCCAGGTGCAGGTCTTTGACGAGCCGTTTGCGCATCTCCAGCTCCACGCCGGCAGCCATGCCGTTGTCGGCATTCTTGAAACTGTGCAGCGTGGCGCCGCCTTGCAGGTCTTGGATGCGTTCGATGGGGCTGTCGAGGTATTTGAAGTAGCCTGTCACGGAGAGCATGTCGCCGTCCTTGCCGAAGCGTTCGTAACGTAGGTCGAAGTTGTAGTTGTAACCGTTCTGCAACTCTTCGTTACCGCGGATTTGTGCCGAACCGTAGGACTCTTGGTAGAGGAAGGGTGCCATCTCGATGAACGAGGGGCGGGTGACGGTGCGCGAGGCAGAGAAGCGGATGCTGTTGGCGGGGTTCACCGCATATTTCAGGTTCAGGGCGGGGAAGAGGTCGTTCTTGTCTAAATTGCGTCGACGGGAGTACCAGTCGCCGCCGTCGCTGGCGTAGCGCACCCATTGCTTGCTCATTTCGTAGCGCAGGCCGAGGTTCACCAAGAGGGCTTCGGTGGGATAGAAATCGGTCAGCAGGTAGGTGGAGTAGATTTCGTTTCCGGCACGGTAGCTGTCTTTGGGCTGCATCACACGCTGTACCACGATTTGTCCGTCGGCAATGTTCTGCTGGTTGAGGAAGCCGTCGGTGTTGTAGATGTCGGTGATGACGGGGTTCAGTTTGTTCAGGTTGTAGTAGAAGCGGGTAGCGCTATAGTCGCGGTTCTTGTCCTTGTAGTTGAAGCCGAGCTTGAGGTGGCTGGTGTCGTTCCACTTCCAGCGCATGGCGAGGTTGGCGTTCCACTCTTCTTCGTCCAGGCTGCCGAAGTAGCGCATGGTCTCTTGGCGGTTCAGCTTGAAGAGCCTGAGGCTGCCGTCGTTGTCCCTGACGTACATCACTTGGCGGCGGTCGGGCTCTTCACTGCCGGTCTTGCTGTACGAGCCTCCCCAAGTCAGTTGCCACCTGTCGCTCTCGCCGAAGTTATGGATTCCGTTCAGTTGATGGTTTTGCAGGGTGTATATGTGCATGATGTTGTTGCTGCCGGTCAGCTCGTGTCCTTCGGCATCAGTACCTTCGCGGCGCTGATAGGTGTCGATGGCGTTGCGGGCGTAGAAGAAAGTGTAGCCTATGCGGTCGCTCCGGCGCAGGGTATAGCCCAGGTAGCCGAGGGCGGCGAGCTTCAGTTCCTGCGCAAAGCTGTCGTAGGAGAAGTCGTCCTGCACGGTGCCGGTGGCTTCGAGTGTCTTGTAGAAGGCATCTTCCATGTTCTGGTAGCCGTTGCTGGCGCTGAAGGAGGCAAGCAGGCTGAGTGTCTGGTTGCCTATACCGAAGTTCTTGCCGAAACCGAGGTTTCCGCCCAGTTCGGGCAACGAACTCTTCTTGCTGGCGGCAAAGGAGGTATCGAAGATATTGTGGGTCTTCACGTATTTGTCAAACTCCATCAAGGGCATGTCGAGGGCGGCCGCGTCTACGCCGGGTGTCTTCAGGAGCGAGCCGCTGCGGTCCATCTGATAGCGGTCTTTGCCTAAGGTGTTGAACTTCCCACCCGTGTTGAGGCTCAGTTGGAAGAAATCTTCCGGTATGTTTTCTTTGGTGCTGATGTTGATGTGCGCACCGCTGTAGTCGGCAAAGGCGGCTGCGTCATACACTTTACTGACAGTGATGTTCTGTACGGTGGACGAGGGGAACAGGTCGAGTGGCACCAGCTTGTTGTCCGGGTTGGGCGAGGCGATGGGCAGTCCGTTCAGCGTGGTGGTGCTGTAGCGGTCACCCAGTCCGCGGACGATAAGCTGTCCGGCGCTGGCGATGGAGATACCCGTTATTTTCTTTACTCCTTCTTCCACATTGCCGATACCTTTGAGGGACATCTCTTTGGAACCGAGGTTTTCGATGGCGAGGGTCGCTTTTTGCCGTTCCATTTGCAAGGCGCGTTCGCCTTCGAGGTTCTTCTTGGCGGTAACCTGCACTTCGCCCAGGGTTTGCGTGTCCGGCTCCATGTCGAAGTTAAGCACGGTTTCACCCTTTATCTCTACGGCTTTTATCGTCATGTCTTTGTAGCCGATGTAACGGACGGTGAGGGTATAGGTCCCGTTTTTCAGCTCCAGTGTATAGTTACCATCCAAATCGGCGACGGCGCCTTGTACCGTTCCGCTCACTTGCACGGTGGCTCCCGTCAGCGGTTCTTTGGTTTGTCGGTCGGTGATTGTCCCTTTGATGGTTCCCGCCGTGGCAGCCATGACGGAAAGTGTGAGGAATAAAATAAGGAAGAAAATCTTTCCCAAGTCTAATTTCATGCTCATCTCTTTTTTTTGTACGTTTTTTTAATCCGCTGCAAAGATGAGGCAATGACGTTACACCGGTGATACATGGAACATACGTTTCATTTTCAAATCTATTACGATTCGGTTACCGCACATTTTTCCGGATTGTTTGTTATCCTTATATATAGGCTGCTTGGGACGAAAAAAGTTTCTAATGGTTGCTTATTAGAGTTTTATGGCTATTTTTGTATCTCAAACCAATATTGATAAATATATGGCTGTTCATCGTGACGATAGTGAACGTTTCCGGCGTCTTTCCATCCTTGGCCGGATAGGTTGGTGGGAGGCTGATTTTTCTTCAAGGCAGTATCTCTGTTCCGAATATGTCTGTAAGTTGTTAGGCTTGGAAGGGGAATACCTGAGCTTTGAGGATTTCGGTAAAATGATACGCGAAGACTATCGGGCGCGTATCAGCCGGGAGTTCCTTGCCATTCAGAATATGGAGGTCTATGAACAGACGTTTCCCATCTATTCTACCGAAGGAGTGGTCTGGGTCTATTCGCGCGTGGGATACAAGGAGTATTTGCCGGATGGTACGTTGAAGGCTTTCGGAGTGTTGCAGCGCGTAGAGATGCCGAAGGAGGAGGCTGCGAAGCAGGCTTTGCAAAGAGTGAACGATTTGCTTTATCGGCAGACCTCAATATCCCATTCCCTATTCCGCTTCCTGAAAGACGAGGATATAAGCGCGGGCATTTACGACATATTGAAAGATATTCTTGATTTCTTTCGCGGCGGACGTGTCTATATATTCCAATACGATGAGATGTGCCGGTACCAGAGCTGCACATACGAGGTGGTGGCTCCAGGAGTGGCTCCTGAGAAAGAAATGCTTCAGGGAGTCCAAGCCGACAGCCTGCCGTGGTGGACGTCACAGATTATGGCACAAAAGCCCGTTCTGCTGGAAACACTGGGGCAACTGCCGGAGCACGCCTATGCCGAATATGAAATTCTGGCGAAACAGAATATAAAGTCCTTGATGGTAACTCCGCTGGTTGCCAATGACCAGGTATGGGGATATATGGGCATTGATTTGGTAGACCGTATCCGAATGTGGACTAACGAGGATTACCAATGGTTTAGTTCGTTGGCAAATGTCATCAGCATTTGCATAGAGTTGCGCAAAACGAAGGATGAGGCTGTGCGCGAACGTACTTTCCTCAGCAACTTGTTCCGCTATATGCCTTTGGGGTATGTGCGGATGTCCATTGTCTGTGATGAAAAGGACAACCCCTACGGGTATTATGTGACAGATGCGAATTCTATCTTTGCCGATTTTCTGGGAAAACCCGCGTCGGCGTTTATCGGCAAGACTGCCTCGTCTTTTTCAAGGGAGGCGGCCCCCAGACTGGAATATCTGCTTGAGATAGTGAACACCGGGACACATAAGGAAATGGACATGTGTTTTGAGCTCACCAACAAGCACTGCCATGTGGTGATATACTCTCCGGAAAAGAATGAAGTGGTGGCGTTATTCCTCGATACGACAGACTCGGTACAGACTCATCTGGCTTTGGACCATAGCGAAAAACTGTTCAAGAATATCTTTGCCAATATACCAGCCGGAGTGGAAATCTATGACAAAGACGGATTCCTGGTAGACATCAACAATAAGGATATGGAGATATTCGGGGTCCGTGACAAACAGGATGTCATTGGAGTGAACTTATTCGAGAACCCGAATGTGTCCGCCCAATTGGCAGAACGTATACAGACCGAGGATATGGTCGACTTCCGCCTGAATTATGCTTTCGACCGGACTGAAGGGTATTACTCCACTTCCAAACAGCCGAAGGATGTGATACATCTTTATACGAAAGTGAGCAAGGTGTATGACAGTAAAGGTAACTTTACCGGCTATGCCATGATTAACATTGACAATACGGAACGGATTGATGCCATGAGCCGTATCTGTGATTTCGAGAATTTCTTCTTGCTTATATCGGATTATGCGAAGGTAGGTTATGCCAAGCTGAACTTGCTTGACCGGAAAGGCTATGCCATCAAGCAATGGTATAAGAATATGGGAGAGGACGAGAATACCCAGTTGGCGGATATTGTGGGGATATATAGCAAGATGTACCCCAGCGACCGCAGAAGGATGCTCGATTTCTTCTGTAAGGCCCGTGTGGGTGAAGCCAAACATTTTCAGGGAGAGATGCGTATTGAGCGTCCGGGCGAGAAGGGGAAATGGAATTGGGTACGTACCAATGTGGTCGTCAATCTGTTTGAACCGGAGAACGGACAAATAGAACTGATAGGAGTCAACTATGATATTACGGAATTGAAGGAGACGGAAGCTATGTTGATTGAAGCCAAAGAGAAGGCAGAAACCGCCGATCGTTTGAAGAGTGCCTTCCTTGCCAATATGAGTCATGAGATACGTACGCCTCTGAATGCGATTGTCGGTTTCTCCAGTCTGATGGGAGAGACCGGGGACATGGAGGAAAAAAGGCGGTATATGGCGATTATCGAAGAAAACAATGACTTGTTGTTGCAGCTGATTTCCGATATACTGGATTTGTCCAAGATAGAGGCCGGGACATTTGACTTTGTGAAAAAAGAGCTGGACGTGAACGTGCTGTGTGAGGACATCGTGCGCTTCATGAAGATGAAGGCTAAACCGGGGGTGGAAGTTCTTTTCGACCGTCATCTGCCGGAATGCCGGATTGTCAGTGACCGTAACCGTTTGAATCAGGTCATAGCCAACTTTGTCAACAATGCCATCAAGTTCACCACTGCGGGAAGTATCTGTGTAGGATATGACAAGGTAGATGAAACTCGTTTACGTTTTTATGTGGCCGATACGGGCATTGGCATCGAGCCGGAAATGCAGGATCAGATATTCGGTCGTTTTATAAAGCTGAATACGTTTGTACATGGTACGGGTCTGGGGCTTTCTATCAGCAAGAGTATTATAGAACAGTTGGGTGGCACAATCGGTGTGGACAGTGAGCCGGGGAAAGGCTCATGCTTTTGGTTTATGCTGCCGGTTGTATAGTATGAAAATATGCCCAAATACACACTCACCACAGATTATGCAGATTAATATAACTCAAAGCTCTTGATTATCAGAACTTCTAAAGATAATTTGTGTCAATCTGCGTAATCTGTGGTGAGTGATGATACCCTCCGGTTATAATCCGAATGAGAACTTATCGATGGATTGATATACCACACTTGCAATGCTCAGTACCACAATACCCAGCGTGCAAATGGCCAGGCTGGCACGTGTATAGTTGTCGCTGCGGAATGCTGCAATCGGTTCGTCGCTCTTGTTGATGTACATTGCCTTTACAATCTTCAGATAGTAATAAAGCGAGATGATTGTATTGATAAGGGCAATGAATACCAGCAGATGGAAGCCGCCTTCGAAAGCTGCCGCAAAGATGAAGAACTTCGAGAAGAAGCCCGCAAACGGCGGGATGCCTGCCAGAGAGAACAGTGCCAGCGTCATCAGGAACGCCAACTTCGGATTAGTGGTATACAGCCCGTTATAGTCTTCAAGTGTGAACTTGCCTGCCCGCAGTGCCACAATCGTGATAACGGTAAATACGGCAAGATTGGCGAACATATATATCAGCACGTAGTATACCAGCGACGTCATACCTTGTGCGCTTCCGCTGATGACACCCAGCATGATGTAACCTGCTTGCGAGATACTGGAGAAAGCCATCAACCGCTTCAGGTTCTGCTGGCGCAGGGCGAAGAGGTTGGCGATTGTGATGGAGGCGATGATAACCCAGTACAGCACTTCCTGCCATTGCTCCACCATCGGAGCGAATACCTTGATGAGGATAGTCATCAGTACGAAAGCGGCAGAGCCTTTAGAGATGACACTCAGATAGGCTGTCACCGTGCTTGGAGCACCTTCGTAAACGTCTGCTGTCCAAAGATGGAAAGGCACCAGTGATATTTTGAATCCCATGCCAGAGAAGAAGAATACGAATGCCATAATCTGCAACGGGTCACCGGTGAGGCGTGCCGGTATGTCGGCAAAGTAGAGAGTGCCTACCGTACCGTAAATCAAAGATAATCCGTATAGCAGCAATCCGCTGGAGAACAGTGCCGTGAGAATATATTTGGCACCTGCCTCGGCAGAGTGATGGCGGTATTTGTCGAAGGCAACCAATGCTGCCATTGGGATACTTGCCGTTTCCAGGCCGATAAAGAACATCAGGAAGTGGCCGGCGGAAATCATGAAGTACATACCCAGCAGGGTGGAAAGTGTCAGAATGTAGAACTCACCTTGTTTGATGGCAGTGTCCGGACGGCGCATCCATTCGTGGGCCATCAGGAATACAATCAGTGTACCTATACTGAGGATGGATTTCACGATGCTTTGTATAGGCTGGTTGTGGTACATGCCGCCAAAGGCATCGGCCATAGGACCGGGAACGATGGTGATAAGTGTATGTATGGTCAGCAGAACAACTGGCAGCATTGTGTTCAGCACCGGTTTGCCGTCATTCTTGTGTGCATCCGGACTCATGAAGAGGTCGGCGACAAAAAGGATGACGATGACCAATATCAGCGAAAGCTCTTCTTTGAGCAGGAGGAATTGAGAATAATCCATGACTATGTATTTATTGTTTTACAATTTTCTATTTACAATTTACAGTGCATTAACTATCGGCAATACGCTGTCTCCAATCATGCCGCTAATCCACCATGGTGCCATACCAAGGGCGGCAACGCATGCTATGAGGATAATGACCGCTGTGCGTTCATCCCAGGTAGCGTCGCTCAAAGTGAGGTGATGTTTGTTAGTGCAGGTGCCATAGAGAATCTTTCCTACCAGTCGCAGGATATAGACTGCTGTAATCACGATGGAACTGCATGCAATGACTGTCCACACGCGGTGGAACGTATCGGGATGCTGGAACGAACCGGTGAAGATGGTCATTTCGGCAATGAAACCGCTGAGTCCGGGTAATCCCAGATTGGCAAGACCGGCGATTACATAGCAGACAGCCAGGAAAGGCATAATCTTCATCAGACCGGAGAGTTCGCGGACGTCACGCGTATGGGTACGTCCGTATATCATACCGATAAGGGCGAAGAACAAGGCTGTCATCAGTCCGTGAGAGAGCATCTGCAGAACAGCACCCGTGCAAGCTGTTTGGTTCATCATCAGAATGGCGAACAACACCAGACCGCAATGGCTGACGGAAGAGTAGGCGTTGATATACTTCAAGTCGGTTTGTACACAAGCGGAGAATGCGCCGTATACTACGGAGATTCCGGTAAGAATCAGGAATATCCATCCCAGTTCCTGTGCAGCTTCGGGCATCAGGTACATGGCTATGCGGAAACAACCGTAACCTCCCAGCTTCATCAATACACCGGCATGGAGCATGGATACGGCAGTCGGTGCGGAGGCGTGACCGTCGGGGCTCCATGTGTGGAACGGGAACAGAGCGCCCAGCACACCGAAACCGAGGAAAGTGAGCGGGAACCAGATACGTTGCTGTTCGATGGGAATATTGTGCATCTGTGCTATTTCCAATAGATTCATAGAGGTGGCTCCGGCACCGTAGTAGATACCCAGGATACCGATAAGCAGGAAGGCGGAGCCGCCCATCAGCATCAGTGTCAGCTTCATGGCAGAGTACTCCTTGCGTCCCGACCCCCATACACCGATAAGCAGATACATGGGAATGAGGGCTACCTCGTAGAACATGAACATGGTGAACAAGTCTATTGAGATGAAGAACCCGAACACACCGATGGAAAGGAAGGTGAACCAAAGGAAATATTCTTTAGTCAGCGGTTGCAGCCTCCAGGAGGCGAATGTTCCGGTAAAGACAATGATGGCCGAAAGCAGCAGCATGGCTACCGAAATACCGTCTACTCCTACCGAATAGTGGATGTTGAGTGCAGGATACCAGGCCATGTCGGCACGGAACAGCATTTCATCCGTGGCACCGGCGTGGCGTGCATTGAGGTACATTACGGTCAATGCTGCAGAAAGAACCAGCAGAGCCGATGCACCGGTCACCATCACCGCACGTATTTGTGCGATGTTGCGGCTGAGCCAAAGACCCAGCAACATCAGCAAGGGGATGAGTACAAATAATGATAAAAAGTTCATCTTTATATTTACGATTTAACGATTTACGATTTACGATTGAAAGATCTCGGGTTATAGCAATAGTAGCAGTATCAATGCCAGCGTGCCCAGCAGGAATACAAATGTATATTGCTGGATGCGTCCGCTCTGCAGACCGCGTATCTCGTCACTGGTAGCCTCGGCACTCCAGGCAAGGAAGTTGAAGAAGCCGTCGACCACGTGGCGGTCCCACCAGGCGATGGGGCGGCAGATGCAGCCGAAGATGATGCGGTGGGTGATGAACTGGTAAACTTCATCCAGGTAGAAGCGGTGGTAAGCTGCTGTCCATAGGCCTTTGAAACGGCGTGCCAGTGCGTTGGCAACGGGCTGCCGGCTACCTGCATAGATGTAGGTGGCAATGGCTATGGCAACCACTGCTACGACGATACTTGTACCTGCCACACTCCAATCAAGATGGATGCTATATGCTTCACCGTTGGAACTGATGAAGTGTCCGAAAGGAATGAAACCGGCAACTATCGTAACAACAGCCAGGAGCATCAGGGGCAGGGTCATCGCCAGTGGACTCTCGTGGGGGTGAGGCACGTGGCTGTCGCCCCCATCACTTGCCGACTTTTGTCCCGGCTCTGAGCCGGCCCAAAAGATACCATAATAAAGACGGAACATATAGAATGCTGTCATACCTGCAATCACTGTCATAATCCATCCCATAGTGGGGCTGAACTGGAAGCATGCCGTCAGGATTTCATCTTTGGAGAAGAATCCGGAGAACGGCGGGATACCTGCAATGGCAAGGCAGGCGATGAGGAACGTGATATGCGTAATGGGCATATACTTCCGCAGTCCGCCCATGGCAGACATCTCGTTACTGTGTACGGTATGGATGATGCTACCCGCTCCGAGGAACAGCAATGCCTTGAACATGGCATGTGTGAACAAGTGGAACATGCCTGCCATGTAGCCCAGTCCCCCTTCGTGCGGGTCGGCTGATGTACATACACCCAGCGCCACCATCATGAAACCGATTTGGGAGATGGTGGAGAATGCCAGTACACGTTTGATATCACTCTGCACACATGCCACACTGGCGGCATAGAATGCCGTGAAAGCTCCTACGTATGCCACGATGTGCAGCACGCTGGGAGCATACTCTATGAACAACGGGAACATGCGTGCCACCAGATAGACCCCTGCAACCACCATCGTGGCGGCATGAATCAGTGCACTGACTGGCGTAGGACCTTCCATGGCATCGGGCAGCCAGATGTGCAACGGGAACATGGCACTCTTTCCGGCGCCACCGATGAACATCAGTCCCAAGGCAAGCGGAATCATGGCCGCACCGCCCTTTGCCAGCGCCATCTCATTGGGGCTGAAGGTGTATGTGCCGGCATAATATCCATAGACAAGGATACCTATAAGGAAACCTAGGTCAGCAAAACGGGTAACGATAAATGCTTTCTTCGAAGCAGCAATAGCTGCGGGTTTCGTATAGTAGAAACCAATCAGCAGGTAGGAGGACACGCCCACCAACTCCCAGAAAAGATACATCTGGAAGATATTCGTAGCCACTACCAGTCCGAGCATGGACATGGTGAAGAGCGACAAGAAGGCGTAGTAGCGCTGGAAACCGCGTTCGCCCTTCATGTAACCGAAAGAGTATATGTGTACTAGCAGCGAAACGGTGCTGATGACTACGAGCATCATGACCGAAATCGGGTCAAGCAGAATGCCCATGTCGATACTGAGGCTTTCTGTGAAGGGCAGCCATTTGAAGTTATAGGGCATCAGCGTCTCGTACGTACCGTCAGCAAGGCGGGGAGCGCTGAAGTACATTCCTGCGGTGAGATAGGAAAGCACTGCGACCAGGCCCAGTACTGCAGTTCCGATAAGGCCGGCAATGCGGTGCGACATCCATTTACCTCCAAGTCCCAGGGCGAGGAAAGAGAGGAAAGGGAGCAGAAGGATTAATATTGTATATTCCATATATACTATGTTTATCAATTATTACTATTCAAGAAACATCGTTTGGCGATTTTGGCTCTTACCATTTCATCTCATCCAGTTTGTTCACCTGGATGCTGCGGATGTTACGGTAGATGTTGATCATGATGGCAATGGCTACAGCCGTTTCGGCCGCCGAGATGGCAATGGAGAATAAAGAGAAGAAATATCCTTCCAGTCCTCCAGGGAATAAGAAACGGTTGAACACCGCAAAGTTGATGTCCGTGGCATTCAGAATCAGCTCGATGCTGATAAGTATCGCCAGTGTGTTGCGGCGGGTAAAGAACCCATAGATGCCTGCGAAGAACATGATAGCCGAAACTATCAGATAATATTCCATGTGTATCATAATTCTTATCTTTTACGTGCTATTAATAATCCGCCTACGATACATGCCAATAATAAAATGCTGACAGCTTCGAAGGGAAGCAGATAACCATACTTGTCACCGCTCAGCATGTGGTGACCGATGGTCTTGATGTTGACTTCCAAAGGCTCCACGTCGGTAGTGGCAATGAACTTATGCTTTAAAGTGATGAATACTACGATGATGGCACCGCCCACGGTGGCACCCAGTCCGGCAAGGAATCTGCTACGCTTTAACTTCTCGATGACATCGCCTTCGCCACTGGTAAGCAGTATGGAGAAGACGTAGAGTACCACGATACCGCCGGCATAGACCATAATCTGCACGGAACCGAGGAAGGTGTAACCCAGCAGAAAGTAGATGCCTGCCGTACCGAAAAGCACGAACAGCAGGTAGGTGGCCGAGCGCACCATGCGGTGGGTCGTTACCGTCAAGATGGAAAATACGGTGATAAAGGCCGCAAGGAAGTAGAATACTACTGTTTCAAGAGTTATTTCCATGTTGTTTAATTACAAGTTACTATTAACGAATTACTTTGTTGTCTCTTCTTTGGGAGCAGCGGGTTTCTTTTTTTCTTCTACATGGCTGCCCGGACGGTTCAGCGTCATGACCAGTTTCGTGCGGTCGAACACAGCATGCTCAAAATCCTGGTCGAACGTGATGGCATCGTGAGGGCAGGCATTCACACAGAGTTGGCAGAACATGCACGAACCGAGGTCGTACTCGTACTTAGCCAATATCTTCTTTTTCTTGCCGTCTTCCGTTTCAATCATCTCGCCGGTCACCTTGATGGTGTCGTTGGGACAAGCCATCTGGCACAAGCCGCAAGCCACGCACCGATGTTCATTTTTGTCATTATGGGGCATGGTCAGCGTGCCACGGAAACGGTCGGAGAGTTTCAATGTCGAGCGGTTTTCCGGATATTGTTCGGTAGTCTTTCGTCGGCAGAATACGGTCATGGTTGTCTTCATACCCGTCAGCAGAGAAGTGACGCCGTGTATGAGTCCGCCGATATAAGAGTTCTTTTCTTTCATTACTTTTGCCTTTATTAAAATTATCCGCAAGGAAATCTTGCTCCGGCGCTACGCCGGTTAGAAATGCAATTTAAATACTACAATTAATACCATCAAAATCAAGTTCACCATAGAGATGGGTACCAGGTACTTCCACTCCAGATTCAGAATCTGGTCAATACGCAGGCGGGGGAAAGTCCACTTTATCCACATCAGCAGGAAGACTACGAAGAAGGCCTTTCCGAAGAACCATACAAAGCCCGGAATGTAATCCATCACTGCGTTGAAGCCGTCCAGACCTACGATGTGTAGCGGCATCCAGCCTCCCAGGAAGATGGTGGCTGCCACGGAGGCTACGATAAACAGATTCAAATATTCCGCCAGATAGAAGAATCCGAAGCCCATACCGCTGTACTCCGTATGGTATCCGGCAGTCAACTCGCTTTCGGCTTCGGGCAAGTCGAAGGGACCACGGTTGGTTTCCGCATTTCCGGCAATGAGGTAGATGATGAAGGCTATCAATGCAGGGATATGTCCCTTGAAGATGAACCAGCCGTCAGCTTGTCCTTCTACTATTTCGGAGAACTGCATGGTTCCCATCAACACTACCATTGTCAGTATGCTCAATCCGCAGGACAACTCGTAGCTGATAATCTGCGCACCGCTTCGCATGGCTCCAATCAGCGAGAATTTATTGTTGGAGCTCCAGCCTGCCAGCAGGATACCCACTACGCCGATACTCGATGCAGCCAGCAGGAAGAACACTCCTACATTGAAGTCCAATACCTCCAATCCCTTGTTGATGGGCAGGCAGGCAAATGTCAGGAAAGAAGCGATGATTACCATGAACGGTGCCAGATTGTAGAGGAACCGGTCAGAAAATTTCAAATCAATGATTTCCTTCGTCAACATCTTGATGACGTCGCAGGGCACTTGGAGCAATCCCCATTTCCCCACGCGCATCGGACCGAGGCGGCATTGGAAGAAGGCGCATATTTTACGCTCCATGTAAATCAGGATGATGGCAAGCACGGCATACATCAAGATGATGCATACGCCAATCACCACGCATTCGAGGAATATTGCCAGACCTTCCGGCATCAGGGAAGTCAGCATCTGGTGTATCCAGTTGGTTACTATACTAAAGTCAAACACGTTGTTCATTTACTATTTACTATTTACAATGTACAATTTACGAGGCGCTTTTTGATTTACAATGTACAATTTACAATTTGGCTGCGCTGTAATTCCGCATGGTAAATTGTGAATTGTCAAATCGTAAATTCTTTTATCTATCAATATCTGGTACTACATAATCTAATGTTCCGCCAATGGCTATAAGGTCGGCGATTTTAGCTCCGCGGCAAATCGTGTTTACGGTCGATACCAATGGCAAACCCGTACTGCGGAAGTGCAGGCGGTAAGGCGTTTTGTCACCGTGGCTTTCGAGGAAGACGCCGAATTCACCGCGGCTACCTTCTACGGCTGCATAATAAGTGCCTTCCGGTATGCGGATAATAGGTTTCATCTTTTCCTGGTAGGCTCCTTCCGGGATGTTGTCTATCAGTTGCTCGATAATCTTCAGGCTCTCCAAAATTTCATCCATACGGATAAGGTAGCGTGCCCATGAATCACCTTCGGTGCGGATGACTTCTTTAAAGTCCACCTTGTCATATACGGCATACGGCATACGCTTACGCACGTCGCAGGCCCATCCGCTGGCGCGTCCGGTGCCTCCGGTAGCTCCAAAGGCGATGGTATCTTCCCGTGAGAGTATACCCACACCTTTCAGACGTTGCTGGGCAATGATGTTTCCGGTGAATACGTCGTGATATTCGTGTAGGATACCGCGGAGGTAGGGGATGAACTCCTTCACTTTCTTTACGAAGCCGGGAGCAATGTCCGCCTGCACGCCACCGATGGTGTTGTAGTTCATGATGAGGCGTCCGCCACAAGTTTCCTCAAAGATGTCGAGTATCTTTTCGCGGTCGCGGAAACCGTAGAAGAAGGCCGTTAATGCACCCAAGTCCATAGCAAGACAAGAGTAGAACAGCAGATGAGAGTCTATTCGCTGCAACTCGTCCATAATGGTACGTATGTACTGCACGCGTTCACTAACTTCCACGCCCATTGCCTTTTCGATACACATGCACAAGGCATGGCGGTTCTGGTGTGCACCCAGATAGTCCAGACGGTCGGTCAGAGCCAAAGTCTGCGGATAGGTCAGGCTTTCGCACATCTTCTCGATACCCCGGTGGATGTAGCCGCAGTTGGCATCAATCTTGTCGATGACTTCACCCTCCAATGATACACGGAAGCGCATTACGCCGTGGGTGGCCGGATGTTGGGGACCGATGTTCACCACATATTCTTCATCACCAAAAAGTTGCATCTCCTTATTTTTGATGCTACCGTCGGGATTCAGCTCCAACTCCATGGTGGTGTCTACCGTTTCTTCGTTGTCCATACGTAACGGATTATCTTTTTCCGGTTCATTGTCCTTACGCATGGGATAGCCTACCCAGTCATTGCGCAGATAGAGTCGGCGCATATCCGGGTGACCGATGAAAACGATACCGTAAAAGTCGTAGACTTCGCGTTCGTTGAAATCCGCAGCTTTCCAGATATCGCTGACGGAAGGGAGTTCGGGATGTTCCCGGTTTAGAGTGGCGGTACGTACCGCTATCCGTTCGCTGGTAACGGTAGATTCCAACAGATAGACTACACCGAGTCCGCGGGGAGTGTCCGGTGTGTCTTTCTCGTCGGGTATTCCCCAATCCATACCGCTGAGGCATTCCAGAAAGTCCATCTGTTTCTCTTTCCGCAGACGCAGCATTTCGTCGTGCAGGGCTGAGGGCTCTATGTATTTTATTTCCATATATTTAAGTGCTGATTAGTGGTTTTCTTCTTTTCTGTTTACTCCACCGAAGTATTTTTCTATTTTCACTTTACGCTGCAATTGCATCATGCCGTAGTAGAATGCTTCCGGACGCGGAGGGCAACCGGGAATGTAGACATCCACCGGCAGAATCTTGTCCACACCGTTCACCACATGATAGGATTTCTTGAACGGGCCTCCGCTGACGGCACAGCCGCCTACGGCTACTACATATTTTGGATCGGCCATCTGGTCGTAAAGACGTTTCAGAACGGGAGCCATCTTGTTGGTTATTGTCCCGCAAACCATAATCATATCTGCCTGGCGCGGACTGGCACGGGCTACTTCGAACCCGAAGCGCGCCATATCATAGCGGGCTGCGCCGAGGGCCATGAATTCGATACCGCAACAGCTGGTTGCAAACGTAAGAGGCCACAGTGAGTTGCTGCGTCCCCAATTGACGAAATCGTCCAGTACGCCAAGGGCAACATTGGCGCCTCCGGCATTAAGTTCCCGAACCAGTTTCTCCAACGTTTCGTTGTCTGTAAACTCCTCATAAGGGATAGATTTAATTTTCGGCTTCTTTGTTACTTCCATTCCAAAGCTCCTTTCCTCCAGGCATAAGCAAGACCCAGAATCAATATAATCAGGAAAAATAAAACACTGAAAAGTCCTGCCACGCCAAGTTCGCGGGTGATGACTGCCCAAGGGAACAGAAATACCGTTTCCACTTCGAACATCAGGAACAAGATGGCAAACAGATAGTAACCTACCCGGAATTGCATCCACGATTTACCGCGGGTAGGGATGCCACACTCGTACGGTTCCATCTTCTGTGCATTGTACGAACGGGGTGCTATCGCATTGGAGAGCGCGATGACGATACCCACGAAAGCGATTGCCGTCAATAAGACGACCACTAACAAAGTAAAGTTCATAAACCTGATAAGATTTTAGATATATAATAATAGATACATCGTACCAGAGGACAAAAAACTGAATGTTGTCCGGGGCGAGGTCAAGGGGCAAGCATTTGCGCTTGCAGGCCTTCTAAATGATAATCTTTCTTAGTCCGAACACATAATAGTTTGCGTCGGGTACGGGATGAGGAGACAGATTTAACAAACGGTCGCATTCCGGTGCATAAGCATACTGCTGCATCTTGTAGATGTACATGCGCAGGAGTACGTTTTTATTGGTTGGTACTTGCGTATGATCCACATGCTCTATGCAGAGGGAGTTTGGTGAAAACAAGTCGTAGAACTTCTGGACTACTTGTTGGGTGGTAGGAGCTTGTGACAGCGTACAGCATTCTGCTTGTCGGGTGGCAGGAACACACAAAATGTCCGCAACTCCTATTGCACTGTCGTGCAATAGGGCTGCAAAGATAATGATTAAACAGTATTTGATGCATTGCTTCATACCACAAATCTCTCTTTCAAGGGCGCAAAGATATAATAAGTCTTGCTCATTTTGCTATCCCCGCATAACAAAAATGGTTATTTTTACACTTTTTATCCTAAATCAATTTCGTTTCCAGAAATCAGGTGTGAAAAGCAGTAGTACGGTGAATAACTCAAGACGTCCCAGAAGCATTAAAAGGGATAATAGCCATTTAGCTGCATCGGGCAGGGCATTCCACGAATAGGCAGGTCCGGTTTCACCCAATCCGGGTCCCATATTACCGATGCTGGAAATAACGCAGCCTATTGACTCTTCAGCTCCGACTCCCATAGTCATCATAAGCAGTGTGCTGATAACTATAATGGTGATATAAATAAAGCAAAAAGCCAGTACGGTGGAGACAATGGAGGAAGATATGACTTGCTTGTTTATTCGTACCGGAAGTATGGCATTGGGGTGTAGGATGTGTTTGAATTCGTTCCGTGATACTTTGGTAAGAATTACCATACGTATGCATTTCAAGCCTCCGGTGGTACTGCCTGCACACGCTCCCATCAGCATGATGATGGTAAGCAGGCCCCATAGGACGGGCGACCATTGCATGTAGTCATCCGTTGCAAAGCCGGTGGACGTATGAAGGGAAATTACCTGGAACAAGGATTTGCGGAAGGATTCTTCCATCCCCATGGGACTGGTATAATAGAGCGCGATGGCTATGACTGCAGTGAAAAATACGACTGAGCTGAAATAGAATTTCAGCTCGGCGTTGCTGATGAATTTCTTGAATTTCCGGTTGACGAACAATAATACTAAAGTGAAGTTGATACCGGAGATAAACATGAAGATGGAGATGACATATTCTATATAAGGAGAATTATAGTAGGCAACGCTGGCCTGCTTGGTAGAGAATCCACCGGTGCCGGTAGTGGCAAATGCATGGCAGATGCTGTCGAACCAGTCCATGCCTCCAAGCATCAGCAGGCAGACAAGTAAAGTGGTTATGCCGGTATAGATGCTCCAAATCCACTTGGCGGTGATACCGATACGCGGATGAACCTTGTCATGTGTGGGGCCGCTTGCTTCGGCTGCGAATACCTGCAGACCACTGACTCCGAAGATAGGAAGCACTGCAATGGTGAACATGATGATTCCCAAGCCGCCAATCCACTGTGTCATGCTGCGCCAGAACAGTATTCCATGAGGAAGTGACTCGATGTCGTCCAAAATAGTGGCACCCGTACTGCTGAAACCGGACATGGTCTCGAAGAATGCATCGGCAATGTCGGGTATGTATCCGCCTATATAGAAAGGCAGCATTCCGAAAAGAGAGAATGCCACCCAGGCAAAGCTGACCAGTACATATCCGTCACGGCGCGTCAGTTGCCGTTCACCTCCTTTACCGAGAGCTGCCAGCAATAAGCCTATCCCTGCTGTGATACCTCCTGCTTTCCAGAAATCGAGCATATCGCTTTCTCTGTAGTAGAAAGACACGCTCGAACAGACCAGAAACATGACTGTTTCCAGCAATAGCAGAATACCGATAATCCGTATGATTGTCTTGAAGTTAATCATTTACCAACGACTCATTCTCTATTAGTTAAAGTATTTTTCGATTTTCTTAATCATCATGTTTAGACAGAATACCACCACATGGTCACCCGGTTGTATCAAGGTATTACCCATAACCACGACGCCTTCCCCCTGACGGATAAGTCCGCCGATGGTGGTTCCTTTCGGGAGGCCGAGGTCTTTTACCGGATGTTTGGTAATCTTTGAGCCGGCCTTAACGGTAAATTCCGCTACATCGGCATTGGCAAAGGTCAGGCATTTCACATTGCTGACGTCCGCATCCAGCATCATCTGATAAATGTGGCTGGCGGCAATCATCTTTTTGTTGATGACAGTGCCGATGTCAAGGCTTTCAGCCATGCCTATGTAGTCTATATTCTCCACTTCTGCTACGGTTTTGCTGACTCCCATGCGTTTGGCGGCAAGGCAGGCTAGAATATTGGTCTCCGAATTGCCGGTCAAGGCAACGAAGGCTTCCGTGTTTTTCAGTCCCTCTTCCACAAGTAAGTCCATATCCCGCCCGTCGCCATTGATAATCATGGTGCGGTCGTCAAGCAACTCGGTCAGACGGTTGCAGCGGTTCAAGTCGTTGTCCACGATTTTCACCTGCATGTAGTCCGGGACGTATTGGGCGGTGCGTACGGCAATTCGGCTTCCACCCATAATCATTACGTTGCGCACATCAGCATAATCTTCCTTGCCAGCTATTTTGCGGATGTAGGGGACGTATTTCCTGATGGTGGTAAAGTATACGATGTCATGTAGCTTGATGGTATCGTCACCGCGGGGAATCAGTGTCTCGCTTCCCCGTTTGATGGCTACCACGTGATAGGGCAGCTCCGGTCCGCCCAGTTTGTGGAGAGGGATGTCCAGTATCTCGGCTTTTTCGCGTATTTTGGTGCCTATCAGTATCAAGGCGCCTCCGCAGAATTCCCACCATTGGCGTACCCAGCTCATGCGGATGGAGGATACGATCTCTTTGGCGGCAAGCATTTCCGGGTAGATGAGTGAATCGACACCCAGCTTCTGGAAAAATTCCTTGTTTTTGGGCAGCAGGTATTCGTAGTTGTCAATGCGGGCTACGGTCTTCTGTGCTCCCAGATTGTTTGCCAGCATGCATGCGGTCATGTTCCGGCTTTCATCAGGGGTGACGGCTATGAACAAGTCGGCTTCTCTCACTCCCACTTCTTTCAAGCCTTTTATGGATGTAGGGGAGGCCGTAGCCGTCATTAAGTCAAAGTTGGAGTTTAGGGTGCTCAACTTTTCTTCGTTGTCGTCCATCAGAATGATGTCCTGCTTCTCGCGGGACAGCAATTTAGCCAAGTGTGTGCCTACTGCGCCGGCACCTGCAATAATTATTTTCACTTTTAATTAGTTGATAGTTGATAATTAATAGTTGACATATGGGGTAGATACTTAAACGGTCAATTTTCAACTATCAATTATCAATTGATTATAGATTCCTTCTTCGTCCATTCCGCAAAGATGATGCAACTCTTGTATGGTGCCGTGCTCTATGAAGGCATCGGGTACACCGATACGTCTGATATGGGGGATATAGTCATTGTCTGCCATGAACTCCAGTATGGCACTGCCCATTCCTCCTTTTTTGACACCGTCTTCTATGGTGACGACATGCTGGAAGTTGAGTCCTACCTCGTGCAGCAAGGCTTCGTCGAGCGGTTTGAGAAAACGCAGGTCGTAATGGGCTATGGAGATCCCTTTGTCTTTCTCTGCGCGCTCTATGGCACGTGCGGCTACGTTGCCTATGGGCCCGAGGGTGATGACTGCCAGGTCTTTACCTTCCTTCAGTTTACGCCCTTTACCTACGGGGATTTCTTCCAGCGGACATTTCCAGTCCAGTAATACGCCGCGTCCGCGGGGATAGCGGATGACGAACGGACCTTTGTCCGACAATTGTGCCGTGTACATCAGGCGGCGCAATTCATGTTCGTCCATCGGTGAAGATATGGTCAGGTTGGGAATCGGACGGAAATAGGCCAGGTCGAAAACTCCGTGGTGGGTCGGTCCGTCTTCTCCCACCAGTCCGGCGCGGTCCAGACAAAGTACGACGGGGAGGCGGAGCAGGGCGATGTCATGGATGACATTATCGTATGCCCGCTGCATGAAGGAGGAGTAGATGTTGCAGAAAGGCTGCATTCCTTCTTTTGCCATACCGCCCGAGAAAGTGGCTGCATGTCCTTCGGCAATACCCACATCGAAGGCACGGTCGGGCATGGTGTCCATCAGCTTGTTCATGGAGCAGCCAGTGGGCATGGCGGGGGTTACTCCGACGATTCTCGGATTTTCCTTTGCCAGTTCTACCAGTGTTTCCCCAAACACGTCTTGATAAAGCGGAGGCAGGTTGCTGGTATCTGCCTTGAGGCGTTCTCCGGTTTTCGGATCGAACTTGCCCGGTGCATGCCAGATATCGGGATTCTTCTCGGCAGGTTCGAATCCTTTTCCTTTTACAGTGTGCAGATGCAGTATTTTCGGTCCCTGCATATCTTTGATGTCCCGCAGGACACGGGCTATGTTTTTCACATCGTGTCCATTGATAGGACCGAAGTAGCGTATGTTCATCCCTTCAAAGATATTCTGCTGCTGGGCGGCCATTGATTTCAGACTGTTGGCGAAGCGAATCAGCGCTTTGCGGCGGTCCTCGTTCAAAAGTCCCATTTTGAACAGCAGTCTGGATGTCTTGAAGCGCAGCTGGTTATAGCGGTTGCTGGTAGTCAGGTTGAAAAGGTACTGCTTCATGCCACCTACACTTCTGTCTATCGACATGTCATTGTCGTTGAGAATGATAAGAAGGTTGTTGGGGGTGGACGAAGCGTTGTTCAGTCCTTCAAAAGCTAAGCCGCCGCTCATGCTTCCGTCGCCGATGATGGCCACTACATGGCGGTCCTTCTCGCCTTTTTCGGCAGCGGCAACAGCCATGCCAAGGGCGGCGGAGATTGAATTTGACGCATGTCCGCAGGTGAATGTGTCATAATCGCTTTCCTCTGGTGAGGGAAAAGGACGAACTCCCTTGAATTTACGGTTGGTGGAGAATGCTTCACGGCGTCCGGTCAGTATCTTGTGCCCGTATGCCTGATGGCCTACATCCCAGACTATGCGGTCGTACGGAGTATTGAATACGTAGTGCAAGGCAACGGTCAGCTCTACCGTGCCCAGACTGGCTGCGAAATGTCCGGGGTTACACGAAACCTCCTTTATAATGTCTTGCCTCAATTCTTTACAGACTTCAGGAAGCTCTTCTACGCTGAGTTGGCGTAAATCCTCGGGAAATGTAATGGTGCTAAGCAAGTTATATGTTGTTGGTTCTGTTCTCATTTCTAATCTGAAGATTACAAAATGCAAAAATAGCAAAAGAAAACGGATGACGGGAAGTTTTAGAAGGAAAAAAAGCCTCTTTTGTTCACTTCTGTTTTTACTTTCTCTGTATAAATTGCATTTCTTGTTCTGCCTATAATTAAGGAAAAAGATGCCTGATGGTAAATCGTTCCTCCATGGAGAAAATATTGTTCCATCCTGGTAGAAAAATCGTTCCACCATGGTGGAACGATTTTTTCTCCATATAGGAATGATTTAGTTTTGGCAAGCAAAGATATTAATCCTTTCAAAGATTGACTTGTACTCTCGTATGTGTGCATCTATGATAAGAGATGCTTTAAACTTAACACTTGTTGAAAAATGCAACTTTGTAAACTATTTATTGCAACTTTTTTAGGAGCTTGGACTGTTGTTAATATAATATTATCTATATTTGCAAAGTAGAATATGTCCTATTTATCAATATGTTATACGATTATGAATTGTACATGATGGCATTCTTAGTTGTAATATGTGCCGGAATGGGGCGTAACCACGAATTGCTAAATGAATAAACAATGAATGATATGAAGAAAAAGTTTAACTTTGGAATTTTGGCTATTGTGAGCGTAGTGTTTTTTTCCGCTTGCGGTTCTGATAGCGATCTGTTCGACCCGGAAAAGGCGGTGGCTAAGAAAGAGGCACAGTATGCATCGGCTTTCGTGCGGAAGTATGGAAAAATTGCAGTTAATCAGGATTGGGGATTTGGGGTAACACCGACAACGCGTGTTGCTAACACTAATAGCAATCAATGGAGAGATTTTGCGGAAGTACCGGGGAGTGTTACGGCTATAGAAAAAGAAGTGGTTACGAAATGGTTTGAAACACATCAGAATCCACAATCCATTGGTGTGGATTGGACCGACTTTTTTGTTCAACATGTAAGTGGCTCACGCTCTGATATGGATTTTTTGGTTGCGGCATCAGATGATCATATCAATAATTTTAATGCTGCTGAGGGAGCTATAATGCTAATGCAGAATAGTGGGACGTCTTCTTTTGGCTATAGGGCTTCTCTGGATAGTAAAATGCACTATAATTATACTATACAATATATTGAGGGTGCTTATTATGTGGGATTTGACTTTGAAGCTACCGGCCAGAACCCAAATCAACAAGTAGCTGCAGATGGGTATTATAGTGATTGGATTGTAAAGATCTCTCCGGCCGTATATACAAATGCGTACAGAATCATAGCGGAAGACCTTGGAGACAGTGACGATTTTGATTTCAACGATGTCGTGTTTGATGTAGCGACCAATGGAGGAACAACTATCATTACCCTGCAGGCTGCGGGTGGTACTTTGCCTTTGTATATTGAGGTAGGCGGTGATAGTCGTGAAGTTCATGAGATCTTTAGTGTTTCTAGTACTACAATGATAAATACGGGTGCTGGAGCAACTAAGGCTCCGGTGATGTATAGAGTTAACGGTACTGGTGCCGTAAATATCAAAGTGGAAGGTCAAAATGCTGAAGTATATACACTGAAAGCGGAGGTAGGCAAAGCTCCGCAGAAGATACGTGTAGAGACAAGATATGACTGGACTTCTGAGCGTCAGGCTATTAATAATAAATATCCAGATTTTGCAAATTGGGTGGCTGATCCTACGGTTAATTGGTATTAATGGAATATATAGTATTTAAGGTAGGTGATATAATGGAAGGTTATATTACCTGCCTTTTTTATGTTTCGACCGTTATATATTGAAATTTCGTATCTTTGTGGCGTAGCAAGTAGGTTGGTACATCCTTTTTCCCGAATGTGAATGTTTTTTTATTCCGAGCTTATGAATCTTTATACGCCTGTAGAAGTAGTTTCCGGTATGCCCCTTCTTTCGCAAGAGAATAATCTGTTGCTGATGGGTTCTTGTTTTGCATCCGAGATGGGACAAAGGCTGGCGGATGCCAAGTTCTGTTGTGACGTCAATCCTTATGGTGTGCTTTATAATCCTTTTTCCATTTCTGTGGCATTGCGTGAAATCATTGCGGGCAAATGCTACAATGAAAACGACATTTTCCTCTTTCATGGACTTTGGCACAGTGCCATGCATCATGGTAGCTTCTCCTCAGTCTCTGCAGAGGAAACATTGGCAGGTATTAACGGACGTTTGAAAAGCGCCCATGAAAGATTGGATCGGTTGGATTGTCTGCTACTGACTTTCGGCTCTGCTTGGGTATATGAAAATAAAAAGACGGGAACTATAGTTGCCAACTGCCATAAGCAACCTGAGTCTTGCTTTACTCGTCACATGCTTTCCGTCAGTGAAATAGTGTCTGACTACACCTCTTTGCTTTCCGGTTTGCTGGCGCGGATTCCCCGGCTGAAAATATTGTTTACCGTCAGCCCCATCCGCCACGTGCGTGACGGAATGCATGCCAACCAGCTCAGTAAAGCTACCTTGCTGCTTGCCGTGAATCAGTTGCAAGCCACTTTCCCAAAACATGTTTTCTATTTTCCGGCATACGAGTTGTTGCTCGACGAGCTTCGTGACTATCGCTTCTATGCAGAAGACATGGTGCATCCTTCTGAAATAGCCATTCGCTATATCTGGGAAAGGTTTATTCGGTCGTGCATCTCTGCCGATGCGTTACGGATTATGGAAGAAAGTGAAAATATCCGTAAGATGTTGTCGCATAAGCCATTTTATCCTGCTTCAGAAGAGTATAAGCGTTTTTTAGGACAAATTGTGTTAAAAATAGACCAACTTAACGGAAAATACCCGTACTTAGATTTCCAAAAAGAGAGAGAAATATGTCGTATTCGATTGAAAGCATAACCGAAAGTATTGGCGCACGGCGTGTGGGAAACGTGCCGGCTACCATAGACTGGCTGCTCACAGACAGCCGTTCCCTGAATTTTCCTGAGGAAACATTATTCTTTGCCTTGACCACCAAGAGGAATGACGGTGCGCGCTATATCGCAGATTTATATGCCCGTGGAGTACGTAATTTTGTGCTTAGCGAAGAAAGCTTTAGATTAATTGAGCATGGAGAATTGAAAATTGATAATGATGCGCAGCAACCCGCTATCCATTTTCAATCTTCCACTGTCAACTACCTTATTGTTTCCAATCCGCTGAAAGCCCTGCAAAAACTGGCAGAACAGCATAGGAACCGGTTCCAGATACCAGTCATCGGTATTACGGGAAGCAACGGAAAGACAGTTGTGAAGGAATGGCTGCACCAGTTGCTCAGTCCGGAACGTGCCATTATCCGTTCTCCCCGTAGTTATAACTCCCAGATTGGAGTACCTTTGTCTGTGTGGCAGATGAACGAACAGTCTGAACTTGCTATTTTTGAAGCCGGTATTTCCGAACCGGGGGAAATGCGCGCTTTGCAGAACATCATTAAGCCTACCATAGGCATCCTGACCAATATAGGAGGGGCTCACCAGGAAAATTTCTTCTCGTTACAGGAGAAGTGTATGGAGAAGTTGATGCTTTTCAAGAATTGTGATGTAGTGATTTATAATGGTGACGATGAGTTCGTCAGCAACTGTGTGGCGAAGTCCATGCTTTCTGCACGTGAGATTGCGTGGAGCCGGAAGGATATGGAACGTCCTTTATATATAAGTAAAGTGGAGAAACAGGATGACTGTACTGTCATTTCCTATCGTTATCTGGATATGGACAATACGTTTACCTTGCCGTTCATAGATGATGCTTCCATCGAGAACTCGCTGAACTGTCTGGCCGCATGCCTCTATCTGATGCTTCCTGCCGAACGGATTACGGAACGTATGGCAAAGCTGGAACCCATCGCCATGCGTTTGGAAGTCAAGGAGGGAAAAAACAACTGTCTGTTGATTAACGACAGTTATAATTCTGACCTTGGCTCATTGGATATTGCACTCGATTTTCTTTACCGCCGTTCGCAAAGTAAGGGATTGAGGCGGACCTTGATTCTTTCGGATATATTGGAGACCGGTCAGAATACGCCGACACTTTACCGACAAGTGGCACAGCTGGTAAACAGCCGCGGCATTGAACGCATCATAGGTGTAGGAAATGAAATCTCTTCCTGCGCTGCACGCTTTAATATAGAGAAGACCTTTTATCCGGATACGGCAGCTTTGATACGCACTATCCAGCGTGGGGAACTGCGCCTTGAAAACGAAATTATTCTGATTAAGGGTGCACGTAAGTTCGGTTTTGACTCCTTGACGGAAGTATTGGAGAAGAAGGTGCACGAAACTATCCTGGAGGTTAATCTTGGAGCGATGATTGCCAATCTGAACTATTATCGTGGCAAGTTGAAGCCGGAAACAAAGATGGTCTGCATGGTGAAAGCCTCCGCTTACGGTGCAGGTTCTTATGAGATAGCCAAGACTTTGCAGGAACATCATGTCGATTATCTTGCTGTGGCAGTTGCCGACGAAGGCTCCGAACTCCGCAAAGCGGGTATCACAGCGAACATCATTATCATGAATCCTGAGATGACTGCTTTCAAGACCATGTTCGATTACAAGCTGGAGCCCGAAGTATATAGCTTCCATCTGCTGGACGCTTTGATTAAAGAAGCGGAAAAGGAAGGTATCACAAACTTCCCCATCCACATAAAGCTGGATACCGGTATGCACCGCCTGGGGTTTGCTCCGGAGGATATGCCCCGGCTGATAGAACGGCTGAAGGGACAGAATGCCGTGATTGCCCGTTCCGTCTTCTCACATTTGGTAGGGAGCGATTCGCAGCAATTCGACAGTTTTACACGCCGGCAGATAGAAATGTTCGAAAAAGCGTCCATGGAATTGCAGGGAGCTTTTCCGCATAAGATACTTCGCCATATCTGCAATTCTGCAGGTATCGAGCGTTTCCCGGGGGCGCAATTCGATATGGTGCGTCTGGGTATCGGTCTTTATGGTGTCAATCCCATAGACAATTCCATTATGAATAATGTGAGCACGTTAAAGACTACCATCCTCCAAATACGTGATGTTCCTGAAGAGGATACGGTTGGGTATAGCCGGAAAGGGCATCTCACCCGTCCGTCACGTATAGCGGCTCTTCCCATTGGTTATGCCGACGGTCTGAATCGCCATCTTGGAAACGGACATGCCTATTGTCTTGTAAACGGCCAACGGGCTGTCTATGTAGGGAATATCTGCATGGATGTCTGTATGATTGATGTAACGGACATCGATTGCAAGGAGGGTGACAGTGTGGAAATTTTTGGTAATCATCTGCCTATAACCGTTCTTTCCGATGCGCTTGCAACTATTCCTTATGAGGTGTTGACAAGCGTTTCTACGCGGGTAAAACGTGTTTATTATCAAGACTGAAGATAGGGGGCAGGGATTAGGGGATGGAGATTACAATAAAATTAATCCTTAATCCTTAATCCCTAATCCTTAATTTTTCTATCTTTGCATTATAATTAATCAGATATAACTATGATAAACTTACTTTTATTAGGCTTTCTGCCCAGCGGCTCCGAATGGATAATTATTGCATTGGTCATCTTACTATTGTTTGGCGGTAAGAAAATTCCCGAATTGATGCGTGGTTTGGGCAAAGGAGTGAAGAGCTTCAAGGATGGTGTGAATGAAGCCAAAGAAGAGATAAACAAGGCTCAGGAAGATTTGGATAAACCAGCTGAAAAGAAATAAAAGGATTTACTATTTGACTATTTACGATTTACTATTTGATACTCTGCAAATTGCAGAAGTATGGGTAGACTTGTTATCTTTCATTCCACTGCGTAGCCCAAATAGTAAATCGTAAAATAGTAAATGCATTGGTGTTTATGGCAGAAAAAGAGCTAACCTTTTGGGATCACTTGGACGAGTTGCGCCGGGTACTGTTTCGTGTGCTTGGTGTGTGGTTTGTATTGGCTATCGGTTATTTTATTGCCATGCCTTATCTGTTTGACAACGTGATACTGGCTCCTTGCCATAACGACTTTGTTTTCTATGACCTGCTCCGTTGGATAGGGCAGAAATTGGATTTGAAGGATGAATTCTTTACTCAAGAGTTTCATGTGAAACTCATCAATATCAATCTTGCCGCACCGTTCTTTGTCCACATGTCTACCGCTTTCTGGATGTCGGTGGTTACGGCTGCTCCTTATATATTCTATGAAATCTGGCGCTTTGTAAGCCCTGCCCTTTATCCAAACGAGCGTAAAGGGGTGAGGAAAGCGCTGGGTATAGGTACGGTGATGTTTTTCATCGGTGTGTCGCTGGGGTATTTTATGGTCTATCCACTGACTTTGCGTTTCCTTTCTACTTATCAATTGAGTGCAGCCATCGAGAATCAAATTTCCCTGAACTCGTACATTGACAATTTCATGATGCTGGTGCTTTGCATGGGGCTGGCATTCGAACTGCCGCTGGTGACATGGCTGCTTTCCCTGCTGGGACTGGTGCACAAGACCTTTTTGCGGAAATACCGCCGTCATGCTGTTGTCATCATTGTTATTGCCTCGGCCATCATTACTCCGACCGGTGACCCGTTTACCTTGACAGTAGTGGCGGTGCCGCTTTATCTGCTCTATGAGTTGAGTATCCTGATGATAAAGGATAAAAAAACTGATGATGAAGCGGAAGAAGTGGAGACAGAGGAATGACGGATTGTGAAGTAAAAGAATATTTTAGTATATTGCAGGAAGCCTGCCACGTTGAGGAAAGCTCCCTGGATGTGGCCTATCGGCAATTGCGCGAATTGCTGGAGCGTTTGTGCCGTACACAGATGCCCGACGGAAGCTTGCAGATGACGGACCTTTCTGCACGTATCAGTTTCGTGGCTTCGAAGGCCGGACTTTCCACCGTGGAACAGAACCGTCTGCATACCTTCCGGCTGACCTCCAATGCTATTCTGAACCGCCAGACGGAACCGCAACGTGAACAGTTGTTGCGTGATGCCAAGACACTGGCATTCTTTGTCAAGCGCTTGACAGGGGAGGAGATACCTGCCGGGCTTTATCGCCTGCTGCCCCGTGCGGATGCCACCTATATAGTGGCGCCGCCCGCCAAAGAGCAGATAAAGCGCATGCGCGTCTGTTTTCAGTATGCCGATGATACTTACTTATATGTACTGCCAGTAGACACTGTGGCCGATGAGCCGTTACGTGTCCGTTACAATGTACCTCAGATTAATGAAGAGTTTGCAGAAACCTGCCGGATTCTGTGGCGGCATGCCCAGGTCAATCTGCTGGATGTTACGGTGGACGAAGCCGGCATACTTACTCCTTCCTTTATTGTACTTGAGCCCGATTACTTGATAGACATCAGTTCGCTTGCCGAATGCTTTAAGGATTACGGACATCATCCTGCCAACTATATCCTGGCACGGCTCCAGTCGCCGGACAATACCCGTCCGTTACTGTTGGGTAATATTGCCAACCTCTTTCTGGACGAGTGGATTCATGCCAAGGAGGCACCCGATTATTTGGCATGCATGAAGAAGGCCTTCCGTTCTTATCCCATTGAGCTGGCAGCATGTGCCGACCTGCGCGACCGGGAGAAGGAAGCCGAATTCTTTTCCGATTGCAAGCGCCATTTCGACAATATCCGCCGGACGGTGACAGAAACATTCCGTGCATCCGGCTATGAACTCGATAGGACTGATGCCGTGCTGGAACCCTCTTACATCTGTGAAGCATTGGGTTTGCAAGGGCGTCTGGACTACATGCAGCGGGATATGACCTCGTTCATTGAAATGAAGTCCGGTAAGGCGGACGAGTATTCCATCCGTGGTAAGGTGGAGCCTAAAGAAAACAATAAGGTACAGATGTTGCTCTATCAGGCTGTGTTGGAGTATTCTATGGGAATGGACCATCGACGTGTAAAGGCCTACCTGCTCTATACCCGTTATCCGTTGCTTTATCCGGCACGTCCTTCGTGGGCAATGGTGCGCCGTGTGATGGATGTGCGTAACCGGATTGTAGCCAATGAATATGGCATCCAGTTACGGAACAGCCCGCAGTATACGGCAGAGCGCCTGAAAGACATTCATCCGGACACCTTGAACGAGCGCGGTTTGGACAATACCTTGTGGAAACGTTTCCTTTACCCTTCCATCGATGCCGTAGCGCAACGCATCCGTTCGCTTTCGTCGTTGGAACAAAGCTATTTTTATACGCTCTATAATTTTATAACCAAGGAACTCTATACCTCCAAATCTGGAGATGTGGATTATGAAGGACGTACCGGCGCTGCCGCCCTCTGGCTTTCCACACTGGCTGAGAAATGTGAGGCAGGTGAAATTCTGTACGATTTGGCTATTTGCGAGAATCATGCGGCAGATGCGCATAAACCGTATTTAAGCCTCTCCCCCCGTACCCCCTCCCCGGTAGGGAGGGGGAGGGAATACTCCGCGGAGCCGGGAGTAGGGGGGAGTTTGCCCAATTTCCGTCAGGGTGATGCGGTGGTTCTTTACGAACGGAATACGGATACCGACAACGTTACCAACAAGATGGTATTCAAAGGTAATATAGAGCGCATATCCGATGACGAAGTCTGCATCCGTCTTCGTGCCACTCAGCAGAATGCGGGTGTATTGCCTGCTGCTAGCCTTTATGCCATAGAGCACGACTATATGGACACCTCCTTTCGTAGCATGTATCTGGGACTTTCCGCTTTTCTTTCTGCCACCCAAAGACGACGTGACTTGTTGTTGGGGCAGCGCCCTCCCGAGTTCGATGCTTCTTTGGATACCGGTATTGCGACCGCTCCGGATGATTTTTCGCGAATTACTCTGAAAGCGCAGGCTGCCCGCGACTATTTCCTTTTAATCGGTCCTCCGGGTACCGGCAAGACCTCCCGAGCGCTACGGGGCATGGTAGAAGCCTTTTACCGGGAGGGGAAACAGATTTTGCTGCTTTCGTATACCAATCGTGCCGTAGATGAAATCAGTAAGGCGCTGACCTCCATTGAGCCTGAAATAGACTTTATCCGTTTAGGCAGTGAGTTGTCTTGTGATGAGTCATTCCGCCCGTATCTGATTGAGAATGTGTTGGAACCTTGTGCCACTCGGCGGCAGGTGCAGGAGCGCATTGCCCGTTGCCGTGTTTTTGTCGGTACGGTTGCCACGCTTTCTTCCAAGACCGAGCTTTTCCGGTTGAAGACTTTTGATGTAGCGATTGTGGATGAGGCTACTCAAATCTTGGAACCACAACTGCTGGGACTACTCTGTACCCGTAATCCTGCAGGCGCGGATGCCATCGGCAAATTTATTTTGATAGGTGACCATAAGCAGCTGCCCGCAGTGGTCTTGCAATCGTCCGAGCAGTCGGAAGTGTGTGACGAAGCTTTGCAGGCCATCGGATTGTATAATTTGAAAGATTCCCTTTTCGAACGCCTTTATAGAAACCTCTCCAGGGAGAGCGCCAATCGCCAGACATCAACCTCTCATCCTTCATCCCTTATCCCTCATCCCTCCTATGACATGCTCTGTCGTCAGGGACGCATGAATATCGAGGTAGCTTTGTTTCCTAACCGGGCTTTTTACGGTGGTCTGCTGGAGCCGGTTGGCTTGCCGCACCAGCAGGGTGAGCTGACCCTTGCTCCTGAATTGTGTGATTGTGAGTTTGCCGGCTTGCTGACTCGTCGTGTCGCTTTTCTGCCTTCCGCAGTCGAACCGTCGGCACAGTCGGCCAAGATGAACCTTTCGGAGGCGCGGATTGTGGCACGGTTGGCAGCGGCTATCTATCGGCAGTATGCGGCTGTTTCCGGTTTCAACCCGGCTGTCACTTTAGGTGTCATCACTCCTTATCGCAGTCAGATAGCCTTGATTAAGAAAGAGATTGCCGCTTTGGATATTGCTCCTTTGGAGGATATATTGGTAGACACCGTGGAGCGCTTCCAAGGTAGCGAACGGGATGTCATTATCTACTCTTTCTGTGTGAACCGGGCTTATCAGTTGAAGTTTCTGGCAAATATGACGGAGGAAAACGGTACTCGGATTGACCGGAAATTGAATGTTGCCCTTACTCGTGCCCGCAAGCAGATGTTTATGACAGGAGTGCCGCAACTATTGAAACTTAACCCTATTTATGCCGAGCTCTTGTCTGTAGTTTGCCATTCGTAACCGTCTTATTAGTAAATCTTAAATATTCTCTGCTTCTTTATAGAGTTTATTAATAACGCTGTGTGGGATAAACCATTATCTTTGCATTACGTTTTTTTCATAGAGATTTAGATTTAAGGTTAGAAGAATTGTGGAAGTCGT
>OBYW01000069.1_pt1 | contig 117467 bp, 100 predicted proteins | sample 1476841 | NCBI WGS metagenome assembly OBYW01 (sample SAMEA2580222, study PRJEB22360) | human gut metagenome | biome: human gut; feature: human-associated habitat; material: faeces | place: Denmark | collected 2008/2010
CCGGAAGAGTGATTTCACCTGTACAGTCCATAGTACGCAGATAGAACTGAGGACGATATTTGTTATGGAATGGAGTGTGACGACCACCTTCTTCTTTCTTCAGGATATAAACCTCTGCTTTGAATTTAGAGTGAGGTTTAATCTGACCCGGTTTACAAAGAACCATACCACGTTTGATTTCGTTCTTGTCAACACCACGAAGCAACAGACCTACGTTGTCACCAGCTTCACCCTGATCCAGAAGTTTGCGGAACATTTCAACACCTGTTACAACTGATTTCTTATCTTCACCCAAACCGAGGATTTCGATTTCATCACCTACATGGATAACACCAGTTTCGATACGACCTGTAGCTACAGTACCACGACCTGTGATAGAGAACACGTCTTCTACCGGCATCAAGAAAGGTTTATCAACATCGCGCGGAGGCAGTGGAATCCAAGTATCAACAGCTTCCATCAGTTCCATTACTTTGTCTTCCCATTTTTCTACGCCGTTCAATGCACCAAGAGCAGAACCCTGAATGATCGGAGTATTGTCACCGTCGAAATCATAGAATGAAAGCAATTCTCTCATTTCCATTTCAACAAGTTCCAACATCTCAGCATCTTCAACCATATCGCACTTGTTCATGAATACAACCAGCTTCGGAACGTTTACCTGACGAGCCAAAAGGATGTGCTCACGAGTCTGAGGCATCGGACCATCAGTAGCAGCAACTACAATGATAGCACCGTCCATCTGAGCAGCACCAGTAACCATGTTCTTTACGTAGTCAGCGTGACCCGGACAGTCAACGTGTGCGTAGTGACGGTTAGCAGTTTCATACTCAACGTGTGAAGTATTGATAGTAATACCTCTTTCTTTTTCTTCAGGAGCATTATCGATAGAATCGAAAGAACGAAGTTCAGAAAGACCTTTCTTTGCCAACACAGTAGTGATAGCAGCAGTCAAAGTGGTTTTACCGTGGTCAACGTGACCGATTGTACCAATGTTTACGTGCGGTTTGGTACGTTCAAATTTCTCTTTAGCCATAGCTTTACTTGTTATTTATTTGATTAATAATCAGCAATTACGTTATCAAAGAGCTGTTAACGAGACTTGAACTCGTGACCTCTTCCTTACCAAGGAAGTGCTCTACCACTGAGCTATAACAGCAAGAAAAAAAAGAGCGGAAGACGGGGCTCAAACCCGCGACCCTCAGCTTGGAAGGCTAATGCTCTATCAACTGAGCTACTTCCGCATTTGCCAAAGTTTTCACTCTGTCTTCTTTGTGGGCAAAGATGGATTCGAACCACCGAAGGCGTAAGCCAGCAGATTTACAGTCTGCCCCATTTGGCCACTCTGGTATTTGCCCTTTATACGAAACCCAAACATTGAAATAGATAATAAAACTCCCGATTCCACTTATTTAGGTTCTTCTTTTTCTTGAGCCTCTTGTCGGATTCGAACCAACGACCCCGAGATTACAAATCACGTGCTCTGGCCAACTGAGCTAAAGAGGCGTTTTTACTTAAAAAATGCAACCGTCACGTCCTAACGCGAGCGAAACGGCTGCAAATTTAGTTATTTATTTCTTTCCCGCAAAATATTTGCGATATTTTTATTTATTTCGTTGCTTTTCCTTGTATTTAACCAACTGTTTTTCCAATGCTTCCACACACAAGTCGACTGCTTCCTCAAAAGTATCGCATATTTTACTTGCATGAAAATCATTATTCGGAACCAGCACCGTAATGCCGGCTTCTTTATTCTCCGCAGTTTCTGGTTTAACTACCTTTAATGACACCTCCACTTTCTTTATATCTTCGTAATATTTTTCCAACTTAGACACTTTCTTCTGAATGAAAGCCTGCAATTGTTCTGTTGCATCAAAGTGAATCGATTGAATTCTAATTTCCATACTTACCTCCTTTTTTAGGCTCGTGGATGAGCTTGTTTATACACTTTTTTAAGTTCTTCAAAAGTGGTATGCGTATAAATCTCCGTAGTCGCCAGACTACTGTGACCCAAAAGCTCTTTCACCGCACCCAACTCCGCATCATTATTCAGCATCGTTGTGGCAAAAGTATGTCTCAACACGTGAGGACTACGCTTTTTAAGCGTTACCACCTTCGAAAGGTTCCGTTTCACTAAATTATAGACCAGATTCTTATAAAGCCGCTCACCATTCTCTCTTACAAAAAAGGCATCCGACCTTCCGGAAATCATTTCGTTTCTTATATCAACATACTCAAGCATCGTCTCTTTCAACTCATCGCCAAAAGGTATCAAACGCTGCTTATTCCTCTTTCCCGTTACTTTCAGAAGAGAAGCAGAGAAATCCACATCCTTATCATCCAGACCAATCAATTCAGAGAGACGCATGCCCGTAGCATAAAACATCTCAATAATCAGACGATCCCGACAACCTTTAAACCCTTCACCAAAATCTGTATCATCCAGCAATTTATTCATTTCACTCTCTTTCAAGAAAGAGGGAAGTGGCTTTTTATTTTTCGGTCCTGTTATTTTACGCAACGGATCGACGCTCACCTCTCCCTGCCTGAGAAGATATTTATAAAATGACCGGAGAGAACTTAGCTTACGGTTTACCGAAGTTGAAGTATACCCCTGATCCATCAGTGAAACAATCCACTCACGAACCAGTTCTGGCTTCACCTCCGCCGGATCAAACTTCTCCATCCTTTCCTGAGCAAACTCCCGCAACTGCGAAATATCCTCGCCGTAAGCCAGTACGGTTTTCTCAGAATAATTCCGCTCGTACCGGAGATAATCAAGAAAAGAATCTGTTAACATAATATCGCTACATCTATAATTCTGCAACGAATGTATGAAAAGAATTCAATAATTCAAAGGAAATTACGAATTATTAATCTTCTACTTGCTGAAGTTTTTGCACGTAAACTGCACGTTCTTTCTTAAGTCTTTTAGTTACAGACGGTTTATCAAACTGTTGTCTGCTTCTCAACTCTTTAACGATGCCAGTTTTTTCAAATTTTCTCTTAAACTTCTTCAGCGCTTTTTCAATGTTTTCGCCTTCTTTTACAGGTACTACAATCATTTTGTTATTATTAAATATGTTATGGTTTAAAATTTCCGCAGTCAAATTGCGCCGCAAAATTACACATACTTTCTTTATTCACAAAACTTTCGGCAATTATTTCTCAAAATCAATGCAAAAGGTACAGAAAGTAGTTATCTTTGGAGAGTATAACGATATAATATATATAATGTATGAAACAGTCAATCAGTGAACGGATACATGCATTACGCATGTGGTTTAAACCCAACATTCAAGCATTCATCATTCCCAGCACAGATCCTCACCTCAGCGAATACGTAGCACCACACTGGAAATCAAGAGAGTGGATATCAGGATTTACCGGCTCGGCAGGTACGGTAGTGATTACTGAAAAAAAAGCCGGACTTTGGACTGACTCAAGATATTTTCTACAGGCAGCAGAGCAATTGCAGGGAAGCGGTATCGATCTATACAAAGAGATGTTACCGGAAACTCCAAGTATCACAAAATTCCTTTCCGACGAGCTACAGCCGGGCGAATCCGTAGGTATCGATGGAAAAATGTTCTCTGTTGAACAAGTAGAAAGTATGCAAGCGGAACTTTCAGCAAAGAACATTCAGATTGTGTTCTGTCCCGACCCCATGGACGAGCTTTGGGAAAACCGACCGCCCATGCCGGAGTCTCCCGCTTTTGTATACGATATCAAATACGCCGGCAAAAGTTGCTCTGAAAAGATTGCAGCCATTCGTACAGAGTTGAAAAAGAAAAGCGCAGAAAGCATGATGCTGTCAGCTTTAGACGAAATAGCCTGGACTTTGAATCTGCGTGGCAATGATGTACATTGCAATCCGGTAGTAGTGAGCTATCTGCTTATAACAGAAAAAAAAGCAGTATTATTCATTGCACCGGAGAAAGTGACAGAAGGGGTACGGAATTATTTAGAAGAGCAACAGATAGAGATACAAAACTATTCAGATACAGAGATTTACTTATCTGATCTCAATAGTTCAAGTATCTTAATGAATCCTGCAAAAACCAACTATTCTGTTTTCTCTTCGGTAAATCCCCAATGCCGGATTATACGGGGAGAAGCGCCGGTAGCTCTATTGAAAGCCATACGTAACGAACAAGAAATCAAAGGCATTCATGCAGCCATGCAACGTGATGGCGTAGCATTAGTCAAGTTTCTGAGATGGCTGGAGTCGGCTGTTCCCTCCGGAACAGAAACAGAATTAAGCATTGACCGTAAATTGCACGCATTTCGTGCGACACAAGATTTATATGTAGGCGAAAGCTTCGATACCATCGCAGGCTACAAAGAACATGGAGCTATTGTACACTATTCGGCAACCGAGGAAAGCAACGCAACATTGCACCCGAAAGGTTTTCTTCTCCTCGACTCAGGAGCTCAATACCTGGATGGTACTACGGACATTACACGTACCATTGCGTTAGGCGAACTGACTACAGAAGAAAAAACAGATTATACATTGGTTCTGAAAGGACATATCGCACTGGCGATGGCCGTATTCCCTTCAGGTACCAGAGGGGCACAGCTGGATGTCCTCGCACGCATGCCGTTATGGAGTCATAAAATGAACTTCCTACATGGTACAGGTCATGGTGTAGGTCATTTCTTAAGTGTACACGAAGGACCGCAAAGCATTCGCATGAACGAAAACCCCATTGTATTGCAACCCGGAATGGTCACCTCAAATGAACCGGGAGTGTACAAAGGCGGTAGTCATGGAATCCGTACGGAAAACCTGACACTGGTATGCAGCGCCGGTGAAGGCCTGTTCGGTGAATACCTGAAGTTCGAAACAATTACGCTCTGCCCTATCTGCAAGAAGGGAATCATCAAAGAGTTATTAACTGCCGATGAGGTCGACTGGTTGAATAATTACCACCAGCAGGTATACGAAAAGCTGTCTCCCAAGCTGAACGAAGAAGAAAAGGCATGGCTGAAAGAAGCTACAGCAGCAATCTGACAAATCGGAAAAATAGCTCAGTCCTTACTGGCTGCAAAATAGTTATTTATGCAAGTCAGCGGCTGAATTTGAAATAAGTATAAAACAACAATCTATGGCTTTAATAAAATCAGTAAGAGGTTTTACTCCCGAATTTGGAGAAAACTGTTTTCTGGCCGATAACGCCACCATCATCGGCGATGTAAAAATGGGACAGAATTGTAGCATTTGGTTCAGCACCGTGTTGAGAGGAGATGTAAACTCGATCCGCATGGGTGATGGAGTGAACATACAGGACGGAAGTGTCTTACACACTCTTTACGAAAAATCAACCATCGAAATAGGTAACTATGTATCGGTAGGGCACAATGTGACAATCCATGGTGCAACAGTAAAGGACTATGCTTTGATCGGCATGGGATCGACCTTGCTCGATCATGCAGTCATTGGCGAAGGCGCAATCGTTGCCGCAGGCTCACTTGTACTGAGCAATACCATCATCGAACCGGGAAGTATTTGGGGAGGTGTACCGGCCAAGTTCATAAAGAAGGTAGATCCGGAACAAGCTAAAGAACTGAACCAGAAAATAGCTCACAACTACCTGATGTATTCTGACTGGTATAAATAATTTATACAAAATAGAGGGTGTTCAAAACTCGTATTCACCACAGACTGCACGGATTTACACAGATAAATATTATCGGTTATCAGCAGATTAAAAATCGTTTTGTGTAAATCTGTGTAATCTGTAGTGAGTTATGAAACACCCTCTATTTTATTTATCTCCTTTCGAACAGGAAACTTAAAAGTTTATCATATGCAGCACTTTCTCTGTTGCTCCGGAATTACCAATGACATAATTACCGGCATTCGTGCCAGTCTTCTTCAGGAATGCTTCATCGGTTAAAAGTCTGTCGAGCAATGTTTTCAGTTCATTGTAATCCTTAATGGAATAGGCTCCCCCGGCTTCGATTAGTTGCATAGCTTCCATAAATTTCTGGTATTTGGGTCCGAAAATTACCGGAATGCCATATACAGCCGCTTCAAGCGTATTGTGAATCCCGACTCCAAAACCACCACCGATATAAGCAATTTCCCCATAACGATAGATCGAAGAGAGCAAACCGAAACAATCGATTATCAAGCAGTCCGCCTTCCGGACATTCTTTTCATCTGCACGGGTATAGCGTACAGAAGGACGTTTCAATTTACCTATAATCTCCACCAGATGATTTTCATCGATTACGTGAGGAGCTATAATCAACTTCATCTCAGGATGACTATTAAAATATTCGATGAAAAGATCTTCGTCCGGCCCCCATGAACTTCCTGCCACAAAAGTAAATGCACCGTTTTTAAACTGCTCCACCAACGGCAGCTCTTTTGCCTGCTCCCGAATCTGCAGGACGCGGTCGAAGCGGGTATCTCCCACTACCGTTACCCTTGTGATACCGATCTTGGCAAGAAAACGCTTTGAAGCCTCATTTTGCACAAACAGATGATCAAAATCTTTCAGTACATTTCGATAAGTCCCTCCGTACCATTTGAAAAAAATCTGATCTTTGCGGAAAATAGACGAAACACTGTAGACGGGAATACGACGTTTGTGCAATTCGTCCAGATAGTTCTTCCAGAATTCATATTTAATGAAGAAAGCCATACAAGGATTCACGATATCCAGAAACTTCTTCACATTACGAGGTTTATCAAACGGCAAATAGCAAACAATATCTGCTCCTCTATAGTTCTTCCGGACTTCATATCCCGAAGGAGAAAAGAACGTTTGCAGTATTTTATAATCGGGATATCGCTCCCGTATACTCTCAATTAAAGGACGTCCCTGCTCAAACTCCCCCAAAGAAGCGGCGTGAAACCAAATGTAACGCTCGTCTTTCTCTACCTGTTGGCGAAGAAGATCGTACACCACCCAGTGCCCCTTCATCATCTTCCGGGGTTTGCGACTGAATGGTGCAGCCAAATGCACCAGAAGGTCGTAAATTCCTATTGCCAGATCGTAAAACATACCTCCGGATCCTTATTTCAAAACCTCTACGGCACGTTTCATGCGAGCCAATGTTTCTTCTTTTCCCAACACCCAGGAAATATCGAACATATGAGGACCTTTGCCCTCACCTACCAGTGTCAGGCGGAAAGCATTCATAATATTACCTGTATGATAACCCTTCTCGGCAATCCAGTCCATTACTATTTTTTCTTGCCCTTCAATGCTGAAATCTTCAATTCCGGCCAATACCTCCGCCAGTTCGGTCATACATTTAGCCGAATCCTCTTTCCAGCGTTTCTTAACCGTCTTTTCGTCATATTCCGTCGGAGCCACAAAGAAGAAACTGCATACCTCCCATAGTTCTTTAACAAAGCTGACACGGTCTTTCATCATACCAACCACCGTCACCACCTTTTCGAAAGGAGCTTCTACTCCATGCTCTTTCAGCACCGGTACAAACAGCTCGGCTATCTCTTTGTCAGATTTCTGCTGAATGTAAGTATGATTGAACCAGATACCTTTTTTATAATCAAATTTTGCACCCGACTTGCTGCAACGATGCAGGTCGAACAGACGGATCAGCTCGTCCATAGACATCACTTCCTGGTCGTTACCCGGATTCCATCCCAGCAGAGCAAGGAAATTGATAACAGCCTCGGGCAGATAACCTGATTCACGATAACCGGAAGAAATCTCACCGCTCTTCGGGTCATGCCACTCAAGAGGGAATACAGGGAATCCCAAACGATCACCGTCACGTTTACTCAGTTTTCCATTGCCTTCCGGTTTCAGCAGCAAAGGCAAGTGGGCAAAAGCCGGCATAGTATCTTCCCAGCCGAATGCACGATACAGCAGCACGTGCAGCGGAGCGGAAGGCAGCCACTCTTCACCACGAATCACGTGTGACACCTCCATTAAATGGTCATCTACGATATTGGCCAGGTGATAAGTAGGCAGTTCGTCGGCCGATTTATATAAAACTTTATCATCAAGGATAGACGAATTGATAACCACTTCGCCACGAATCAAGTCGTTCACATGGATATCCTCGTTCGGTTCTATTTTGAAACGTACCACATATTGTTTTCCGTCAGCGATCAGCGCTTCCACCTCTTCTTTCGGGAGCGTCAACGAATTGCGCATTCCCACACGGGTAGACGCATCATACTGGAAATTAGCTATTTCAGCACGCTTGGCATCCAGTTCTTCCGGAGTATCGAAAGCGATGTAGGCCTTTCCGTTATCAAGTAACACTTGTACATACTTCTTGTATATTTCACGACGTTCCGACTGGCGGTACGGTCCGTATTCTCCTCCGAAGCTTACACCTTCATCAAACTGTATTCCTAACCATTTGAAAGACTCCAGGATATATTCTTCCGCACCCGGAACGAAACGGTTGGAATCCGTATCCTCGATACGGAAAATCAAATCTCCCCCATGCTGGCGGGCAAACAGATAATTATACAAAGCGGTACGCACACCACCTATATGCAATGCTCCTGTTGGGCTCGGAGCAAAACGAACTCTTACTTTTCTTTCTGCCATAATTTGCGTTAGTATAGGTAAATCGTGGCAAAATTAAACCTTTTTTTCCACACTATTGTTTTTTTTTGTACTTTTCGCAAAAAATTCAAGGGTTATGGAACACTGGAAGAAGAAAAATAGTTTCTCATACAAAGATTTGTTATATAAAGCGCTGATTTTCGTCGGTACTGTGGCGTTCATTGTTTACTTCCTGCCCCGTGACGGGAAGTTTAACTATCAGTTTGACATGAACAAACCATGGAAGTATGGCCAGTTAATGGCAACTTTCGATTTTCCGATCTACAAAGACGAAGCGGTAGTAAAACGGGAACAAGACAGTCTTCTGGCTTCTTTCCAGCCTTACTTTGAACTGGACAAAGAAGTGGAGAAGAGTGCCCTCGCCAAACTGAAAGAGAATTATCATGCCCATCTGAAAGGCATATTGCCTTCGACGGACTACATCCGATACATCGAGAGAGGCCTGAAAGCCATCTATCAATCGGGAGTCGTATCGACAGAAGAGATGCGGACCCTCCTCCACGACAGCATCTCTTCTGTCATGGTGATTGAAGATAAGTTGGCCAACCAACGGACGACCGACGGCATCTATACCGTAAAGAGAGCCTACGAGAATCTTATATCGGGTGATACCGCCCATTATAACAGAGACATCCTGCGGCAATGTGCACTCAACGAGTACATTACCCCCAATCTCATTTACGATTCTGTACGTACGGAGACAGCCCGGAAAGAATTGCTCGACAACTACTCCTGGGCAAACGGAGTAGTACAAAGCGGCCAGAAAATCATTGACCGTGGAGAGATAGTCAACAAACAAACCTATAACATCCTGGAATCTTTGCGCAAGGAATCTATCAAGCGAAGCGAATCCATCGGACAGAAGCGACTGATCTTGGGCGGACAAATCTTGTTTGTCGGCATATTGATACTCTGCTTTATGCTTTACCTGGAACTGTTCCGCAAAGATTATTATGAACGCAAAGGCAGTTTATCGTTACTCTTCGCCCTGATCGTGTTCTATTGTGTCATCACGGCGCTTATGGTGACAAACAATATATTCAATGTGTACATCCTACCCTATGCCATGCTCCCGATTATTATCCGGGTCTTCCTCGATTCGCGTACGGCATTCCTGACACATGTCATCACCATACTGATCTGCTCCATCACCCTGAGGTATCCCCACGAATTTATCCTGACACAAATAGCCGCCGGCCTGGTAGCTATCTTCAGCTTGAGAGAACTGTCACAACGTTCGCAGTTGTTCCGCACGGCCCTTCTGGTCATACTGACGTATGCAGCTATCTATTTCGCTTTTGAGCTGATCAGTGAAAACGATCTTTCGAAGCTGAACGTAAGTATGTATATCTACTTCATTATTAACGGTGTACTATTGCTTTTCGCTTATCCTCTGCTATTCCTGCTTGAGAAGACTTTTGGCTTCACGTCGAATGTTACGCTTGTAGAATTATCGAACATCAATAATGATCTGTTGAGAAGAATGTCCGAAACTGTTCCGGGTACCTTCCAACACTCCATGCAAGTGGCCAATCTGGCTGCTGAAGCTGCGATACGTATCGGAGCCAAAAGCCAGTTGGTACGTACCGGAGCATTGTATCATGACATCGGCAAAATGGAAAATCCGGCTTTCTTTACCGAAAACCAGTCCGGAGTGAACCCCCATAAGAATTTAAGTTATGAACAGAGTGCCCAGGTGGTTATCAGCCATGTGACGGACGGATTAAAACTGGCCGACAAGCATAATCTGCCTAAAGTGATCAAGGACTTTATCAGTACTCACCACGGGCGCGGAAAGACCAAGTTCTTCTACATATCCTGGAAAAACGAACATCCGGGCGAAGAACCGAACGAAGAAGTTTTCACGTATCCGGGTCCCAATCCGTTCTCGAAAGAGACAGCCATACTGATGATGGCAGACTCCGTAGAAGCCGCCTCACGCAGCTTGCCGGAGTATACCGAAGAGAGCATCAGTAATCTGGTAGATAAGATTATCGATTCGCAAGTACAAGAGGGGTATTTCAAAGAATGCCCGATCACATTCAAAGACATCGCGACGATAAAAGCTGTATTCAAAGAAAAACTGAAAACGATTTATCACACACGCATCAGCTATCCTGAGTTAAAGAAGTAAGGAGTCCGGCACAAGCATCCTCAAGTATGTCGAGCACGTATTCAAAGCCCTCCGCACCTCCATAATAAGGGTCTGGCACGTGATCGGCAGGGATACGGGTGCAGTATTCCGTCATCCGGTGGATCTTTTTCCACTCTGCCGGAGAGGGTGCTTTCTCCTTCAGATCGTCCATGTTCCGATCATCCATACCGATTATAAGATCGAAGTTGTAAAAATCTTCCGTACAGACAGGACGCGAACGATGTACTAGTTCATATCCTCTGCGGGCGGCATGGGCACGCATACGGCTATCGGGCAGTTCCCCCTGGTGATAAGCCAATATACCGGCTGAATCAATCACAAACTCTTTTTCCAGGCCGGCTTCTTTAATCAGATGAAGCATCACGCCTTCTGCCGTAGAAGAGCGGCAAATGTTGCCTAAACAAACAAAAAGTATTTTCTTTTTCATGCTTTCTTACTTTTGAAATATAAAGATATAAAAATCCGCATGCAACAACGTGCCGCATGGATCTCCCAGCTACGCGTTTCTGCATGCGGTATCATATAAGTACAGTCAATAATTCTACAACGAATTCAGTATTTTGTTCGCCTTATTCACTGTTTCGGCAGCCGGAACTTCAGGGAAGTCTCTCAAGTTAAATGTGGAGAGCATTTTTTCCAGCTTCTTAAATCCGGTCTTGTTTTTCTTATCCGTAAATTCCTTGCGAAGGATCGTTATCTTTTCGTGAGCCTGAACACCCTCGATCAATTTCTCGAAACGAATGGAAGAGCGTGCTCCCGGATAAACCAGATAAGTGTCTCCACCGGCCCAGGCCTCAAAACGTGAATCGAGCAGCGGCTCTTTCGGCCAACTATTATAAGCCCAACGCAGATAGCCGTCAAGATGATCTTTGGCAGAATAATAACTCATCCAGGCAGCCTCGGCAGGATCGGAGAAGGTAAAGGTATTCGGGAAAGCTTCCGTACAGCACGTATAATAGGTAGTAGGAAGATTGTTTTGTGCACGACGTGCCAATACCTCCGCCGGATAAGAAGCTCCGATAGGAATACAATAGTCGTAGATATCCGCTTCCAGTTCTTTGTGGAAGTTACCCGCCAGCGATACTTTAAACTCAGGATCGGCTTTGCGGATCACCTGCAATGTTTTCTGCATAACCTCCATCGGGCGTTCGTCCATGGCAATGGTACAAATATCGAACCAACCTTTCTCACGTAAATGTTTAGAGAATGACTTCAACATAGCCACCCACATCTCTTCGTAAGCTTTTTCGCCCGGAGCGGTTTTCACATACTGCATACTGTTTGTAGCCTGATCGAAATATTGGAAAGACAACTTCCACGGAACCATCGAGTAGCAATTGATCTGCTTGTCGATGCCCACGCTCATCATCATCTCTACCCACTTGTCGAACACATCATAATCGAAAGCCCAAGTGCCGTCCACTTTCTTTGTCCAGGTGACCATCGATTCAAAGTAGTCATAAGTCTGTCCGTTCCAGGGTTTATGCATGATGGAAGCCGTAATAATCTTCTGTCCGGCATCCGCCAGCATCTTCATCACAGGACGCATGGCATCTATGTGTGCCTGACTCCAGAGCGGAACCTGATAATAACGTGCCACGGCAAACGGACTCTGCCACAAATCTAGGTGGAAAGCCCACTGAGACGGGGCAGGCAACACGCGTGAAGAGACTTTGATATCCATCTTCAAGGTAGACAGACGGTTATCTCCGTCTTTCACCTCGACCGTACCACGATAGACTCCCGGTGACACAGTCTGGGGAACCTGGCAATTGATCCAGATGGCCTGAGTGCTTTTAGCTTCCATAGGCATCGAAGTCAGCAAGTGGTCAATCGGATCGGCAACCAACAGAGAGTCGTAAATGGAGTGATCGGGACGATAACCACAGCCGCCACGTCCGTCTTTATTCAATTCGTCGGTCATCACATAGCGGACAAAACCTCCGCTGAATGCATCGGCCGGAAGTACATCTCCCTTAGAGTTTTTAAATTCGGAGAGAGAATAGTTCAATCCTTTCAGGTCGGTACCGGTCCAGACAACAGCCTGCGCATGGAGTTTCTCACCGCGCCATCCCTCCAGCGTAATGCTTTTCTGTGGCTGGATCACAGGTACGGCATGTTTCGCATACCGGGTATCGGTATTTCCCCATTGTACCTGAGGGGCTTTGACTGCCGCCCATTCTTTTTCGGAAGGAGCAACCGGATCGGGCAATTCTTTATAAGACTGGATGGGGAACGGGGCCTGTCCGGTCGGTGTTCCACATTGTGTCACTCCTTGCTGGGCAAGAAGCGGGCCTGTACTAACCAGGCAAGAAAGCAAAAGTGTCGTGATTCGCTTCATGGTTTCATTTTTTAAGGGTAATATATTAAGATTGGTTTTCATTACATAGGATCTACATCATAGTAAACAATCAGCGATTTAAACCGTTCGTCTTCTATCATTTCACGTTGTACCCGCAAAAGTAATTCACGGGCACGACTCATCGGCGCATTTTGTTCTATTTTAACAACTATTTTTCGTATGAACAAAGTTTGAATACGGGCAACGGGCGGTTTATCCGGTCCCAGTATCCGGTTTCCGAACAATGCGCGCAGTTTCTCGGCCATGGTGTGTGCCATCACATCAAGCAACGTCTCGTTCCGGTTTTTCAGATAGACATACACCATCCGGTAATACGGAGGATAATGAAACATCTGCCGCTCAGCCAGTTGTCCCGCCACCATATCTTCATAATCGTTCGTCATCACCTGACGGATGATGGGATGGTCTATACTTTTGGTTTGCAACACTACCCTGCCCCGTTTATTTTTTCGTCCGGCACGTCCGGCAACCTGCGCCATCAACTGGAAGGCACGTTCGTACGAACGGAAATCGGGATAATTCAGCATCGTGTCCGCATTGAGTATCCCCACCACGCTGACGTGGTCAAAGTCGAGTCCTTTGGATACCATCTGGGTACCGATCAGTATATCGGTCTTTCCCTGTTCAAAGTCTGCAATAATTTTTTCGTATGCCGACCGCGTACGTGTAGTATCGAGATCCATACGTGCTACGGAAGCTTCCGGAAAAATCAGCTTCACATCATCTTCTATCTTTTCCGTACCAAATCCTCTGTGCATCAACTCGACCCCTTCGCAAGCCGGACACGAACGGGGCAACTGGTAAGTATACCCGCAATAGTGGCAAGTCAGCTGATTGATACCTTTATGATAGGTCAGGCTGACATCACAGTTCTTGCACTTTGGCACCCATCCGCACGTGCGGCACTCTATCATCGGAGCAAATCCCCGGCGATTCTGAAACAGAATCACCTGCTGTTTATTATCGAGTGCCTCGCGGACATATTGCAGCAGCAACGGAGAGAACTGCCCCGTCATCCGCTTCTTGCGGTGCAACTCCTTTATATCTACCGGAATAATCTCCGGCAATTGAATTTCCTTATAGCGTTCTTTCAGTTCCACCCACCCGAATTTGCCGGTAGTGGCATTCTGCCAAGTCTCCACCGAAGGAGTGGCAGTACCCAGCAACGTCTTTGCCCCATACATCGAAGCCAGCACGATGGCAGCATTCCGGGCATGATAGCGCGGTGCGGGATCTTGTTGCTTATACGTATTTTCGTGTTCCTCGTCCACAATGACCAGTCCGAGATTCCGAAACGGGAGGAACACCGAAGAGCGTACCCCCAGAATAATATCGTAACCCTCCTCCGTCAACTGCTTTTGCCAGATCTCTACTCTCTCGGCGTCGGGGAACTTGGAGTGATAGATTCCCAACCGGGAGCCGAACACCCGTTTCAGCCGTTCGGTGATCTGGGTAGTCAATGCTATTTCGGGCAACAGATAAAGCACCTGCCTGCCTTGCCTCAACGTCTCTTCTATCAGGTGGATGTATACTTCGGTCTTTCCACTGGAAGTCACTCCGTGGAGCAGACAGACATTCTTCTCCTGAAAGCTCTGCATGATTTCATGATAAGCCCGTTGCTGGTGCTCGTTCAGCACGTTCAGTTCTACCGTCTTTCCGACCAAACGGTTCAACCGCCCGATTTCCTGATAATAGACCTCGAATATCTGTTTTTCTACCAATCCGTTGAAAATAGCGGGAGAAGCAGAGGCACGTTGCAGAAGTTCTTTCTTGGACACTTCTTTGGATGCACCGTCCCCCAACACGCCGGAAAGCTCCACATACTTCATCAACAACGCCAACTGTTTCGGAGCGCGCTCCAGCTCGTCAAAGATACGCCGGAGATTCTCTTCACCGGAAGCGTCTGCCACCAGCCGGACCCGAGCTTCCGTTTTGGGTTTATAGGTGCGGCGGAGCTCTTCTTTTACAAACAGAGCTTCCTTGTCGAGCAGCGACTTGATAACGGTGAGAATGTTTTTCAATCCGCTCTCTTTCTCAAGTTTGGTGACACATTGCTCGGGTTCTTTGGCAAGCAGGTCGAGCACCAGTTGCTCGCGTTCAGAAAGAGGAGCATCCGCCTCGAAGTCGGGATTATACTCCACAATCGTCTCGCTCTCCAACTTCAGGCCGGAAGGCAATGCGGCTTTGTAAACATCACCCTGCGTACAAAGATAATAATCAGCCAGCCATTCCCAGAACCGGAACTGACCGGGCAGCAGTATCGGAGAGGTGTCAAGTACGGTAGAAATCTCTTTGACTTCATATTCGGTCGGTGCATAGTGATGCACATTGCGAACAATGGCTGTATAGTACTTCTTTCGCCCGAAAGGTACAACTACCCGGCAACCTATTTGCACCTCTTCAGCCCCTTCGTCCGGAAGGGAATAGGTAAAGCAACGGGGCAGAGGCAAAGGTAATATGACATCTACATACTTTTTCATTGTGAGGACAAAGATACAAAAAATCCCCGACGCAAGCGCCGGGGATTCGTTTATCATAAAATGATTCTGTCTTCTTAGAAAATGTAAGCTGCGGAAATCTGCCACATTTTAGTCTTATAAGAGAAATCAGCCTCTTTCCATTCTGCCGTTTTATTCAACGGAATGTTATAATTGGCACCTACTTGTAAGTGTCTCAACAGCTTCACACCAGCACCTACATTGATTCCTACCTGAGCATTTTTTTTATTCAACCGTCCAAGCTCTCCATAGTTTTTATCACCGGAGAAGTTGAAATAGAAATCCGGACCGGCTGCTACATAGATACCCAATGCGCTACCCAAACCGATAGTATACTTTAAGTTGATTGGAATATCAAGCCCATTCTGTCTGATAGACTCATCACCGACTTTTACACCTCTCTGAGCAAATAAAAGGGCACCGTCAACACCCAGACCTACCAATGGAATAGTAACCTCAGCCATCGGACCGATAAAGAATCCGGTGAAGTTGTCTGTTTTTAAATCAGACTTATTAAAATCAGCTTTTGCCAGGTTTACACCACCTTTCACACCAAACTTGATAAGTTGTGCCTGAGCAGGCATAGCCATACCGATACATACAGCTATCATTAAAGCACTAATAATCTTTTTCATAACTAAGTTGTGTTTAAAATTCGGGACAAAGATATAGTTTTAAATTAAAAAAACATTAAATCTGTTTGCATATTTTCAGCAAAGCTTTCTATTCTATAACATTACGCTACCCTATTTTGTTTTTTGATAACGTTCATATAAAGGCACATGCAATCTATCGGAAAGCCCGTGTGAGCATCTTCCTAAGGCAGCATATACCAGTTATACAACTCGTCATACACCAGTTGCACAACTGGTATCGTCCGGGTTGCCCATCCGGTAGTTCCTTTCCTTAAAAGATACCCTTACCGTCTCAGGATGGAAACATTCAGATGCAGGCAAGAAGAAAAAAATACCTTTTCCGGAACAACGGACCGAAAATCCATGTACCTTTGTGGTACTTCAAGGAAAGATGCCAGAGTGATCGAATGGGCCGGACTCGAAATCCGGTGAACGGCTTGTCCGTTCCGTGGGTTTGAATCCCACTCTTTCCGCAATAATTTTGTTGTTTGTCCGTCTCCCCCACAAGTGGAGTCACCAAAAAAGAAGAGATGCACCGAGAAATAAGAATCTACGGCACATCTCTTTTTTTATGTCAAATGCAAGCGGAAGCTTTCTATGCCGGACGAGAGCATACGACGCGACTTTCTTCTTGCGTCCTCGGCGAGGAAGGCTTCCTTACTTTTTGAAGTGAATCAACATCAATACCGGATTGTCATCGGCTTTCAGGCCGGCTGCTATCTCTTTCAATTCACCGCTCAGCTGACCGGCTTCGTAAGCATCCATCAGGTCTTCGGACTTCAGAACAGCTAAGCCGCAATCTTCGGGATAGCAAAAGAACATGATACCTTCCACACGTTTCGAAGCATCGTCTTTATTCTTCAACAAGTAACGGCAGACTTCCTGCGTGCGACAGTCGTACAGCCACTCTTCACTTTTCAGATCCAATGACTCGATACTGTTCATCGGCACTTCCATAGGTTGCTTAGTCAGAAAGAAATAAGCCCCCGCCGCTCCCCGTAAAAACAAACCATACTTGTTTCCCTCCTCCGAATGTGAAGGAGTACGGACGAGCAATGGCTCTAAGGTGCGGTCCGGATTCATTGCAAACAAGGTATCCGAGTCGGGATTGCCGATATAAAAGCGGGAGCCATTACGAATCAAAGAGGGTTCCAGAAGATAAGCGTATGAATGGTTTTCCGCATTGACAATAAGCTTGACGAGAATATTTCTTTTCTGCACATAGTCCAGTGAATCCAGATGCCCGTCCCGGGTGGAGACCAAAAGATAAGGATAGAAGTTGGCATCCTGATCGTCCGGCACCTTTGACTCCTGTTCCGCTATCAAATAGTCGGGAGAGAACAGGCACATGCGACTCATCCGTTTCCCTTCAGGGAAAGTAAAAGAGTGCTTGAACTTTCCGTCCAGAGAATAGACGTGAATCTGCTGACGGTTCATCTCCTTCAGGTAAAGTTCGCCGTTCGCCGGGTTTACATCTATCGAACCGATATCCTTGTATTCACCCGGGCCGTTACCGACCCTGTGGATGCGGTTGAGTACTTTCCCCTGCCGGCTGAAGAAGCAAACGTCGTTTCCCCGATGTCCTTTGGTTATCACATATTGATCGGTGACCACTTCAACCGAACCGTCGAACAGAAATTCGTCGTTAGTCTCCAAAGGAATATAGCTTATGTCAGCAATATCCTGCAACACGATCTCCTTTTCGGGATAATCTTCATTCATATCAATCACAGGCAGAGCCTGATTCACTGCTTCCTTGCCACCCTGACACGAAGCCAATGCAAGGGATACCCAAAAATAAAACGGGAGTCTTTTCATAGTACAAATTATTAACCGACGGGAAAGATACATATTATTACTGAAACCGATGTACTACTATACCCTAAAAATAAAAAAGAAGGAGATACCCGAACGGTCATCTCCTTCCTCCTACTTACTGAAAATTATACTTCATATTCCTGATATCAATGATTGGGCTTAATATCGAGTTTCACCGGATGAATCATATTTTCCGGTTTAAGGATCGTATCGAGGTCTTCTTTTGAAAGAATGTCATGTTCCAGCACCAGTTCATAGACTCCCTTACCGGTCTCCTGTGCTTCTTTGGCAATCTTAGTAGAGTTTTTATATCCGATAACAGGATTCAGTGCAGTCACCACACCGATACTGTTGTGAACATCTTTCCGGCATTTTTCCTCATTGGCCGTGATGCCGTCTATACACAAGGTACGCAGCGTATCGAAACCATTCATCAGCAAATCGGCAGATTCGAAACAGCACTGGGCCATGACCGGTTCCATCGCATTCAGTTCCATCTGGGCCGCTTCACCACTCATAGCTACACAAAGGTCGTTACCTATTACTTTATAGTCAATCTGATTCATCACTTCGGGAATAACCGGATTGACCTTACCCGGCATAATGGACGAACCGGGCTGCATGGCCGGCAGATTGATTTCGCCCAACCCGCAACGCGGGCCGGATGCCAAAAGGCGCAAGTCATTGCATATCTTATTCATTTTTACAGCTATACGGCGCATAGCGGAAGAGTAACCTACCAGACAAGAAGTGTCGGAAGTAGCTCCTATCAGATCATCGGCCAAACGGATATCCAGTCCGGTAATCTTCCGGAGAGCCGCTATGCATTTGCTTGCATATTCCGGCTCGGCGGTGATTCCGGTTCCGATGGCAGTAGCTCCCATATTGACGGTCAGGAAGTCCTGAGCAGCAAAGTCCAGGTTCTTGACTTCATCCTGAAGGATACTGGCAAAACCATTGAACGTCTGTCCGAGCGTCATCGGCACCGCATCTTCCAGCTGGGTGCGCCCCATCTTGATCACATGTGCAAACTCTTCGCCCTTTCTTCTGAAAGCATCGATCACCTCCTTAAAATGTTTCACCAGTTTGAGGTGCGTATAATACATACCGATATGAATAGCGGTCGGATAAGCGTCATTGGTAGACTGCGAACGGTTAACATGATCATTGGGCGAACAATATTGATATTCCCCACGTTTATGTCCCATCAACTCGAGTGCGCGGTTGGCTATCACCTCGTTGGCATTCATGTTGGTGGTAGTTCCGGCTCCACCCTGGATCATGTCTACCGGGAACTGGTCATGATGTTTCCCTTCCAGAATTTCTTTACATGCACGAAGAATGGCATTTGCCTGCTCTTCGGTCAGCAGTCCAAGTTCAAAGTTAGCCATAGCGGCTCCCATCTTGGTAATGGCCAGTGCATTGATAAATAAGGGATACTCACAAAGATGATATTTGCTAATGCGGAAGTTCTCTATCCCCCGAAGGGTTTGTACGCCATATAAGGCGGTTTCGGGTACTTCACGTTCACCTATTAAATCACTCTCTGTACGAGTTGCTTTCGATAATTCTTCTTTCATAATATATCTTTATTAACAATTACATTCTTAACTGTGTTTACAATAACCAAACTTAAGCAATATTGTTTTGAAAGCATACATATTCGCAATTTAGTTAACATACTTTAAACAAGGAACAGTTTTTATACATGAAGACAAATAGATGTATCATATTGTAAACCTCCCCTCCCAACAGGGATTTTAATAAAATCTCCTTCATAATGAAAAAATATACTAATAGGCAAAAACCTATTAACTTCTTTTTTGTTGATTAGCATATCATTTACCGATTCAGAGACAATTTATTCAATTATCTTTGCCAAAAATAAAAAAGAAAGATATGATTCTACAATTGGCTTTTGTACTGACAGCTATCATTATCGGTGCCCGTCTGGGAGGTATCGGACTCGGAGTAATGGGCGGCGTAGGTTTAGGAATACTTACTTTTGCCTTCGGATTGCAACCCACAGCTCCTCCAATCGACGTGATGTTGATGATTGCCGCAGTCATCTCGGCCGCCTCCTGCATGCAAGCAGCCGGCGGGCTGGATTATATGGTGAAGCTGGCAGAAAAGTTATTGCGTAAGAACCCGTCACATGTCACCATATTAAGTCCCATTGTGACCTACCTGTTTACTTTTGTTGCGGGAACAGGGCATGTAGCTTACTCCGTATTGCCTGTGATTGCAGAGGTAGCTACCGAAACAAAGATTCGTCCGGAACGTCCCCTCGGCATAGCCGTCATCGCTTCGCAACAAGCCATCACGGCAAGTCCCATCTCGGCAGCCACGGTCGCCTTACTCGGACTGTTGGCCGGTTTCGACATTACCCTGTTCGATATTCTCAAAATAACGATTCCCGCAACCATTATCGGCGTACTGGTAGGTGCACTTTTTTCTATGAAAGTAGGTAAAGAGTTGGTAGACGACCCGGAATACCAGAAACGATTTGCTGAAGGATACTTCAACTCAAAGAAAATAGAGATTAAAGACGTACACAATAGGCGCAATGCAATGATATCGGTGTTGATTTTCATCTTAGCTACCGCCTTTATTGTATTTTTCGGCTCTTTCGACGGCATGCGCCCCACATTTCTGATCGATGGCGAAACAGTCACCCTGGGCATGTCTGCCATTATCGAAATCGTCATGCTTTCGGCAGCTGCGCTTATCCTGCTGATCACGAAGACAGATGGTATCAAAGCGACGCAAGGTTCTGTTTTTCCGGCAGGGATGCAGGCGGTAATCGCTATTTTTGGTATAGCCTGGATGGGCGATACGTTTCTGCAAGGCAACATGGGGCAACTGACCGAATCGATCGAAGGACTTGTCCGCCAGATGCCGTGGTTGTTCGGCATTGCCCTGTTCATAATGTCCATCCTGCTCTACAGCCAGGCTGCTACGGTACGTGCACTGATGCCGTTGGGCATTGCTCTCGGCATTTCACCGTATATGCTGATCGCCATGTTCCCGGCTGTAAACGGATATTTCTTCATTCCGAACTATCCGACAGTAGTGGCCGCCATCAATTTCGACCGGACCGGTACAACAAAAATCGGTAAATACGTATTGAATCATTCGTTTATGATGCCCGGACTGGTATCGACCGTTGTAGCCATCGCGCTCGGATTGCTCTTTATCCAGATATTCTAAAAGAACGGAACTATCTATTTTTTTAACCTAAATAACAGTTGAGTCATGAAAGAATTAAAAAGACTAAGCTTTGTAGTGGTCACACTACTACTTTCCACGATGATGGCTTTCGCGCAAAAGCCTAATATTCACATCCTTGCTACGGGTGGCACAATTGCCGGTACAGGCGGTTCTGCCACTTCCACCAACTATACGGCCGGCCAGGTAGCAATCAGTACGCTGCTCGATGCAGTACCCGAACTCAAGGATATTGCCAACGTGACCGGTGAGCAAATTGTACGTATCGCATCGCAGGACATGAGCGATGAAGTGTGGCTGATACTCGCCAAGAAGATCAACCAACTCCTGAAACGCCCGGACATCGACGGTATCGTTATCACTCACGGAACAGATACGATGGAAGAGACTGCCTATTTCCTGAACCTGACCGTAAAAAGTAACAAACCCGTGGTACTTGTAGGAGCCATGCGCCCTTCTACCGCGCTGAGTGCCGATGGCCCGCTGAACCTCTACAATGCCGTAGTCACTGCCGGAGCCAAAGAATCTATCGGCAGAGGTGTGCTGATAGCCATGAACGGACTGATTCTCGGAGCTGAAAGCGCAATAAAGATGAATACGATCGACGTACAAACTTTCCAGGCACCCAACTCCGGTGCATTGGGCTATATCTTTAACGGAAAAGTATTCTATAACCAGGCTCCGCTCAAGAAACATACGACCCAATCTGTTTTCGACGTAACCAACCTGAACTCTCTTCCCAAAGTAGGCATTGTCTACAGCTACTCGAACATCGATCCCGATATGGTGACCCCACTGTTGCATCATGACTACAAAGGTATCATCCATGCGGGAGTAGGAAACGGCAACTTCCACAAAAACATTTTACCGGTACTGCTGGAAGCACGCAAGAAAGGAATCCTCGTGGTTCGCTCCTCCCGCGTACCTACCGGTCCTACCACAATGGATGCCGAAGTAGACGATACTCAATATCAGTTTATTGCTTCTCAGGAACTGAATCCGCAGAAGTCACGTGTATTGCTGATTCTCGGACTGACCAAAACCAATGACTGGAAACAGATTCAGCAATATTTTAATGAGTATTAACCGGACATCGGACCGATAAAACCTGAACACTTATGAAAAAATTAATGGCCATGTTGCTCCTTGCGGGCAGCATACAAGGAGTCTATGCCCAAAAGACGGAAAAGAAAGAGATGTTTCTTGAAAATAAATCGTTGTATGAAGAGCTGACCAACGTGCAGAAGAAGACGGATAAGTTCAATCTGTATCTCAATATGCAAGGTAGTTTCGACGCCAACTTCCGCGACGGTTTCGACGAAGGAGTATTCAAGATGCGCCAACTTCGTATCGAAGCCAAGGGCAACCTCAACAGCTGGCTCTCCTATCGTTATCGCCAGCGTCTGAACCGTTCGAACGAGGGAGGAGGAATGATCGACAACATACCGACTTCGATTGACTATGCCGGTATCGGTGTAAAGCTGAACGACCAGTTCTCTTTCTTTGCCGGTAAACAATGCACCGCTTACGGCGGTTTCGAGTTCGACCTGAATCCGATTGACATCTACCAATACAGCGACATGATCGAGAATATGAGCAATTTTATGACCGGATTGAACATCGGTTATAACATTACACCTACCCAGCAGCTCAACTTGCAGATCCTGAACAGTCGCAACAGTTCGTTCGACAAGACGTATGGAATCACCGAAGACTCGGAAGGCAAACTTCCGGACCTCAAGTCGGGCAAGATGCCTTTGGTCTATACCCTGAACTGGAATGGTAACTTTAATGAGGTGTTCAAGACCCGCTGGTCGGCTTCCGTCATGAGTGAAGCCAAAGGCAAGAACCTCTATTATTATGCAGTGGGCAACGAACTGAATCTGGATAAGTTCAATATGTTCGTCGATTTCATGTATTCGCAGGAAGGCATCGACCGTAACGGTACCATCACCGGGATTGTGGGCAATGCCGGCGGACACAATGCTTTCAACGCCGGCTACTTGTCGGTAGTGACCAAGCTCAATTACCGTTTCCTCCCCAAGTGGAATGCTTTCGTGAAAGGCATGTACGAAACGGCCTCCGTCACCAAAGCAGCCGACGGCATTGAAAAAGGTAACTACCGTACTTCCTGGGGCTACCTGGCGGGGGTAGAGTTTTATCCAATGAAGACTAATTTGCACTTCTTCCTGACCTATGTAGGGCGTTCATACGACTTCACACATCGTGCCAAAGTACTGGGACAGGAGAATTACAGTACTAACCGATTGTCTTTAGGCTTCATCTACCAACTGCCGATGTTCTGACCTGAAATAAAATAGTCCCGATAAACCGGATGGTTTATCGGGACTATTTTATTATTTTCAATCAATTCGTTCGTATCAATACTCCTCTTCGTTAAAGAAGAAGTCCTCTTTACTGGGGTAATCCGGCCAAATATCTTCTATGCTTTCATAGATTTCGCCTTCATCTTCCATTTCCTGAAGGTTTTCAATCACTTCAAGAGGAGCACCCGACCGCATGGCATAATCAATCAGTTCATCCTTAGTTGCCGGCCAAGGAGCATCTTCCAGTTTAGATGCTAATTCCAATGTCCAATACATAAGCTTTCGTATTTAAAATGTGAATATTAATCCTACTCTCTATTTTTCGGCAAAAGTATAATAAAATATTTCACTTGCAACTATTATTCCAAAATATTTCGTCTTTTCCTTCATTAAAATTCATTTTACGGGACAAGACAAATAAATAATCCGATAAACGGTTGATATAGGCCAGTAAATCGGCTGAGATTGTACAGCTTTCGGATAATGCAAGAATCCGGCGTTCGGCCCTCCGGCAAACGGTACGGCAAACGTGGCAAACCGCAGAGCCACGACTCCCTCCCGGAATAATAAAAGAATGTAAAGGTGGAAGAATTTCGTCGGCGGCATCGATTTCGCGCTCAATGGCTTCCACCTCAGCGGGAGTAATAATACTGACATCATTCAATTGCACCTTCTCCTGATCAGTGGCCAGATGCGACCCGATGGCAAACAATTTATCCTGCACGGACTGCACAAAATTCAAATCATGCTCGTCCATCAAATAAGTTGCCAGCAAGCCCAGATTCGAATTCAGTTCATCGACCGTTCCATACGCTTCCAGACGGATATGGGTTTTCGGAACACGTGTCCCGCCTATCAGGCCGGTCGTTCCCTTATCACCCGTTTTTGTATATACAAGACTCTTTTTCATAATGATAGTATGTTTATTATTTCTGTAAAGGTTAACACATCAAAGGATTCAGAAGTTGACGAGATAGTGCTGTTTTATCTTGGTACGGTCGAAAAAGACAATTCCCAAATCATACAAATCGAATGTAATGCCTGTCCGGTCGTCCTGCTGTATCTTTTTCCAGAGTGCTTTCATCTTCTTCGTATAGCGGATGCCCTCAATAACAAAGAGTCCTCGTCCGGTGGTTCTCGATGCACAAAGATCAAACACCTGCTCCACAAACTCCTCATTCCGATAATGGTGCAAATACAAAAAATCGACAGGCGTATCTTTCTCCAGAAAGAGCTCCGACAAATCGGAAGCACCCACATAATCGGCTTTAGCATGTCCGGCCTGCAAATACAAAGACGATGCCGATAATGTTCCGGCATCCACAATCGTATCGGGCTGAATATAGTTAACCAGCCGAAACAGCAACCGGTTCACCTTCTTCGATTCATGCTTCCATTTCCTACCGGAGTTTGCCGACATTTTTTTCTGTTCGGCTTCCAACGAACTGTAGGCATAGTAAGGGGTACGCTCATAAATGACGTTGGTTATCAAGTCGAAAGCAAATGGTGAATGAACCCCATATCCACAACGGTGGCGAAAGCGGGCCAACCAGATAAAAGGACGTTTCAAAAGAAAAAATCCGTTCATAATAAATTGAAATATATCGCGTTCAACGCACAAAGATATATAAAACCATTTGAGAAGTAAAGTGTTATATGCAAGTAATTAAAAACCTAAACCTGGAGATTTATGAAGAAGTTAATGTTACTGACCCTTTTGAGTACCTTTATATTTTACAGTTGCTCGGATGATGATTCATGCACAACCTGTAAGGAAGATAATGGAAATTTGGTCACCCCCGATTTGAGCGTTACCCTATCCGATACACAAAGTCCGATGACGGGTGTATTGGAAGCCTACCCTTGCCAGGCAGGAGGTGCCATTTATTACGGCAATTATATCGAAGGCAAACTGACCCCCTTTCCGGGAATGTATTACCTCCAGAACGGAGAGATCTATGGAGATAAGAACAGGGAAATATCTCTCCCGGTGGGCACTTACAACATGATATACTGGGGTACCCCGAAATATGAAGAGCCGATTTACAGCAACCCGGTCGTCGTCGACCCCCAAATCACTATCGGAGGAGACCTTTCACAACAGTATTTCGGGCTCCGGAAAGTTTCGGCGGATACGACCTATTATCCGGTATTCGACTTAGTGTATACAGTGAAACCGGCACATATCGGCACGGAAGAACTGAGTGCAGCCATGCAGCGTGTTGTTGCCGGTCTGAAAGTAATCGTCAAAAACAAAAACAACGGTATCCTAAGTTCCAGTATTGCCGGCATGGAAGTACATGTAGGAGGCATTGCCGAGAAGCTGAACATGTATACAGCCGCTCCGGTCAACCAAACCAAAACAGTATCTTTCCCGCTTGTACTGTCGGCAGACGGTACACAGATGAGCAATGCCACGGTCATGCTTTTTCCATCATCCGCCAAACCAATGTTCAAGCTGATCATCAAGCTTAAAAACGGAAATACCAAAGTCTACCAGCAACCACTCAATGCTCCGTTAAAAGCTAATAACAAGTTGACTCTGACATTAACCTTGGGTGATATCTTCTCGGAAGAAACTTCCGGGGGATTCACCATCGATAACTGGCAAGAAGAGAACGAAACAATAGATATACCGACACTGGAATAACCATCAGACTGGCTTCACCGGCATCCGGACTCCACCCGATTGGAGATCAGACTGATCGCTCTTTTAGCGTACATTCATGCCGGAAATACCAAAAAACCGGAAACCTCCTCACGGAGCCTTCCGGTGTAACACTAAAAGCACCGGGCAGGCAGAAGCACTAGGTAAAACTCCCGCCTGCATGTGTTCCGGTATGTTTTTCTAACCGATGCCGAGCGTTTTCCGTGCCTCGGCCTGTTGCTTCTCGTTTAGTTTGTTCTGATAGGCCTCGTACAGATAGTTTCCTACGGGGCTGCCGGCATGTTTCACAATCTGTTCCAGCACGAATCCGCCGAAAGCCTCTTTAATTTCATTTATCTCTTTCCCGGTAAAGTCCCGCCCTCTGAATTCGTCAAGAGCCATCAAGGTTTGCATCATCTCCTCGTTCAGTCCGGTTCCTTCCACCAGTACGATATCTCCTATTTTTGCGTTGATCTCTCCCGGTTCCAAGACGACAGGCAGAGTAACGGGAAAATGGTCACTGTCAGTCTCCTGAATAAAGAGCTCCCTCACTTGCGGGGCAGTCACTTTCCCATTAAACATAAAGCGTCCTTCACTGACTGTAGTGCTGTCATATCTCAATGTGCCCACCGCTGCATTTTTCACCGCATCTTGCAGATAAATGGTTCTGCCTTCCAGTTTCGGGTTGGTCACCATCCCTCTGAGGTGGTAAGTTCCCTCTTGGGGTGCATGATTACAAGCCCCCATCATCAAGGCCGTCAGCAATACTCCTGTCAAATTCCTTTTCATCTTCTTTATCATCCTACTATGGGTTATAAAAAAATCACCCCATGCGTACCCGAGGGCAGAACGGGGTGATTTTCGTAGTATTCTGGACTTATTTAAAATCTAAATCCGAGCTTCAGGTTGGGCAATGCAAACAAGTTGATGTTGTGATGCCCCACCTTGTAGACCGGGGTTCCTTTCGGGATAATCTGAATCATGTCATAGCGGTAAGCCACCGGCTGAATTTCAAATCCCAGAATCAGTCCCTTGCCCATACTATACTCGATGCCCGCGACGGTTGCCGCACGCAAACCGAATATCTGTCCGGCTTTACTGTTGGGAATATAAACCTCCAGAGGTGTGCCGGTGACGTCTTTATCGTCTACAACCGGACCATTGTCCTGGCGGTCCTGATCGGGAGTCGGCTGTAAATCGGTATCCGTCCCATCTGTGTTCATATCCTTATCAGATACCATGATTCCGGTATACGGAAGCGTGGTTTCTACTCTTCCCATTTGCCAGCCCAACAGGCCGCCTACATACAGATTGATGCGTTCGTTCTTCGTATTGAAGTAATAGTTTGAGCCAATATTAACCGACCAGTTGTTTTTGATTCTGCCTTCCAGATATTGAAGGGCCGGAATCTGCATATCGGTAACCGTCTTGTCTCCCTCGATATAATCCTTTTTGGGCGTTACGCCGATATTCATGCTGAACATCAGGTTGACATCCCAACGGTCTGTCAGGAAATATTTTCCCTGTATACCGATGATATTGACCAAATTATTAGAATTCAAATCTCCCAGTTGAAGGTAAGTAGCCGGATCGGAGGATTGGTTTCCGGACGTATTATTGCCCAATCCCACATTCGGAAAGCTAAAGTTTCGTCCGTTCCAGTAGGTAGGCAACAGATAGTTCTCCGTATTGTTGTTGAACATTTGCGAACTACCCATTACCATGGATACTTGCCACTGACCTTTTTTAGGAGCAAACGACGCATCATCGCTGCTGCTGTATTGTTGCGCCATGACAGGCGCAACAGTACATACAGACAGAAGGATTATGCATAGTTTCTTTATCATACTATATTCTTCTTTAGTTTTTTATTATTCAGCTGCATAAGCATCCAAGAGTTTCTTCAAGGTAGCGTTCAAACCGTCCACTGCTGCTTGCTTTTCATCTACAGTTCTTTGGGCTTTCTCGATATCCTGGTCAAGCAAGTCAAGATACTCTTCCTGACCTTCAATATTAGTGTATCCGTATTTATCGAACAAGGCGATTTTGTTGTCGATATCTTCTACGGTTTTCTTAGCGCTGGTAATAGCTTCTTCCTGAGTCTCAAGTAAACTTGTCAAATTAAGGCTCTTCTCGCTTACCTTATAGGTATGGCTGTTGGCATCATAATACGTATAGTAGAAGTTTCCATCTTCCATAGCTCTTTGAACGAGGGCAATTTCTGCTTCAAGTTTAGAATATTCAGTTACGACATTACCCAAAAGTGGTTCTTGCTCGTTAGAAGTATAGTAGTTTTTGTAAGGGTTGCTTTCTGAGAAAATCTCGTTTTGGTGTTTCGACTTATCGCCTTTAATCAGATAACAAGCCAATTCTGCCTGCCACAATGCTGCGTTTTCATCTTTAATTTGCGATTCCAAAGTAGCGATTTTCTCGTTGATAGCATCCACTTCTGCAAGTACAGGATCTGCTTCCGCCTTGATCTTGGCATACAAAGCCTGCCACTTGTCGAGGTTAACCAGATAATTAGATTCCTGAGCCAAATAGGTATATTTAACGAATGAACCTGAATTATTTTCGGGATTATCAATCAACTGAGAAACATTTTTGGGCATATCATATTTATTTGCTGATATTTCTTTAGGTTCGATACTCTTTTCAAGATTGAGTTCTGAACCACCGAACAATGCTTGATTAGCCTCCAAGAAGGCAAAGAGTGTGCTACCTTCAACTTTATCATTGAATGATGTTGCAAGAGTTTCATTGCCGATTAATGAACTTATACCGTCACTTACTGCAGTTGCAATTGCTTCATTGAAAGTAGCCAGATTAGCGTCAGTTAAAGCGTCTTTATAAGTAGTAGCGAATTCTGCGTTAAAGCCGTCCACCGCTTTTCTCTTTCCAAGGTATCCCAATATGGAGGTACGCAATGCGTTGGCTGTTTCCAACTTCTTGTCTTCAGCTTTTAAGCTGTTATAAGTTTTGACCTCTTTCGTAATCGCTTGGTAGGTGTTGGTTCCTTTATAGTTATTATAAGCCTTCAGGGCTGCTACATAAGCAACGTATGCATTAATCCAAGCGGTAGAGTCCGATTTGAACTGGTCGTAAGCTGGTTTCTTATCAATTTCTAAACGCTTAAGTTCATTCTCAAATTTTGTTTTGTATGCATCTAATAATTTTCCGCTTGCATCGAATGCTTCGCTATTCTCCCCTTGATAATATGCTTTGATAGCATCGGCAATAGCTCCTATTTTAGTTGCTTTGTTATTGAGGCTAAGATCATTAATCACCACATCTTTCTTCATGGTGTATTGGTAATTCAGCAATTCTGCGTTCCAGCTATCCTGGACAAAGATTTTATCAAGATCCTCAACGAGTGTCTCTTCATCTTCTCCGGTCGACAATGCACTGTATAATCCGTTTACTAAAGCAGGATCTACATCTGCTTTGGCCAATGTATAAGCAGAGGATGTTGCGTCCAACTTTATTTTCTCTTCAATAATTTGCTGATTAATCGGGAAGATGGGCTTTCTCATTTCTTCGATTTTAGTATAGGCCTCATCTTCTTTAGCGTCAAGGGCTTGCAAATCGGTTTTATAGCCTTTCAACTTATCTGCCAAAGCCTTGCTATCAGTGCCTGTCGCATCCAATGTTTTGTATTCTTCCATCAGAGCCATCTGGATTTCCAACGTTTTGGCAGCATGCGTTCTCTCCAGCTGCAATTCTTCCGGATAGTATTTATTCTTAGATAAGAAATTAATTCTGGCAACCTCAGCCTTCATTAAACTTGATTTCGCTTCGGCCAAATCAGCCAATGCGCCATAACTAGAATTCGTCGTAATAGTTGTCTCTCCATTAGTGGTAGACTCTGACTTAAATGTATAACCAACCAACGCAGCCCGATATTTATTGATTTCAGCAGTATATGCGTCATCCTTCATGGTGAGTAGAGCCACTTCAATGTCCATTAAAGCTTTTTTATTGTTATACTCAGCCTGTGCAGTAAGTGTCTGTAGATCGAGCATTTTTGCTTTGAATTCTTCAGTTCTCTTTTGAGCTTCAGCTTCCCAAAAAGCTTTTTGTTCTGCTGTTTTAGCTTGTTCTACTTCCAAACTGCATTTTTTTAGTTCCAAGTTAACCTGATCTTTTTCAAGTTTAACTTTCTCTCTTTCTACCTTGACTAATTGGATTTGGGTCAGTGCGTCTTCATAGGCAGCCTTTGCCTTAATGAATTCCGCTTTCGCTCCGCGAAGTTGTTCGATTCCCGCCGGTTCATCGTTATCGATACATCCGGTGAATGTTGTAGTTGCTCCTCCCACTAAGAGCGCAGCTACGAGATAAGTCCATTTTCTCATACCTCTGTTTTTAAGTGTTAATAAAAAAAATGTTATGTAAGTAAATCAATGTTTTCTCTTGCCGATGACGGCCTTGCCTCTATCTTATGTAATACCTCTATCTACAGTTACTTTGTAGGTAACCCCAAACAGACTATTGAAGGATGCAAATGGCGTTTTGCCAAAAGGAATAGCAGTAAAAGGGAATCCTTATTTATAATAAGGTATAAAAAAGAATAGTTCTTTGTTTCTGTGTGAAGCAAGGAAGGGAGAAGTATGCAATTCTCTGGATAACTTCCCAACAAACCGAAGTCTGTAGAAGCTATTATCTGTCTATGAATGAATTATTTTCTCTCTGTCTTTGAAAAAGATGTCTTTTAATTTGCTTTTTTGTGAAAAATGGTTTATGTTTGTCGGACACTTACAATAAAGTTACCTACAAAGTAACTCCACAGAAATCAGCACTTTATCCCTCAAAAGATCGTTTGGCATAACCGATAATACTTAAATTTGTTTCATCCAGTTTCTTTATATTGAATGGTTTCAGATAAGTCTCTGTTACTTTGATAGACGAGTGCCCCATCGCCTCCCGGATAATACCCGGGTGCACTTCCAAATAATAGGCTAAAGTGGCCCAGGTATGGCGGGCTGTATATGAAGTCAATTCGGTAGTCAGTCCCAACAGTTCTCCCAATTTTGTCAGTTGATAATTGAAAATGCGCAATGCCTGCTGATACTCCCGATAGATGGTATCCTCTCCTCCCTCTGCACTCAGAATAGGGAATAAATAGGGAGACTCTGTAGTAGTATCCATATATTCCCGAATGATATTCATGGCATCTTTAGTAACTGTAATGGTGATCTGACGTCCGGTTTTCCTGCGATGATAGGTCAGGATATTCCCATTCAGGTCCTTCTTTTGTATATAAGCCAAGTCAACAAAAGGAAGCCCCCTTAAAAGAAACATCAGCACGAACAGGTGATGAGTTTTCTGCAATAGTTCCGATTGCTTCCGGGTGCACTTCGTGTCGAGCAACTGCCCCATTTCTTCGGCTTTCAAAGCTCGTTTGATATCGGCCTGAGTACCGGTATATACAGCTTTGAACAGATGTGGCACGTGAGGTGCCAAACGCTGGTCGACCGCCCGGTTATAGACAGCCCTGAGTACCCGCATATAAGTAGACACCGTGTTCCAGCTGTTTCCCCGCCGTCTGAGAAACCGTTCGAATTGCTTCAATAACTCAGGCCTTACTCTTTTGAACGGAATGTCGTGTGCTTTCAGAAAAGCAGAAAGGGCATTTCTGCTCGCTTGATAAATGTGAGCCGTACCTAATGCATATTCCGCTTTTCGCTCTTCAATCATGCGATCCATAAAACGGATTAAATCTTTTTCTTTCATCTTATTTTTGTTTTACCTAGTTTATCCGATCAAGATATTGATTTTCGTACACAAAGAAAAATTATCCGCAGGGTTTGTATGTAACCACAGTACTACGATTGAGTACGTTTTATTATAGTCTCATTCGATATACTTTCCTAATATTGCCATCACGAATCATTAATCGAATTATGGTATGAACACAAAATCAAAACAACTCTTACTATCGTTCCCGAAACCCAAGTTTACAACAGGAATGATAAGGTTGAGCATCACCTTGCTCTTTTCCACTCTATGCATTGGTTCATTTGGACAGAAGAAGTCACCGATCACCGTAGAAACCCTCTTGGAAGAGATGACTTCATACGACGAAACGACCCGCTATCCCGCCCTGCCCTACCGCAGCATGCAGCAGAGCAGTTACGATCGCAGATCCGTTTCTCCCGATCGGCCCGGCTGGTTTGCCAATGACGATGGCGAAGGATTTATCCGCCTTGAAGAACACGACGGACGGAAAGAAAAAGTTCTTTTCGAAGACGAAGGTCCCGGCGCCATTACCCGTATATGGCTCACGACCTTTGGCAGCATACATACAATCTTGCGTTTCTACTTTGACGGAAAAGACGAACCAGGCTGGGTGGTACCCTCTTATGATCTCCAGAAGTTCGGTGTACGAGGACTCAAGAAAGGATTAATCGAACCGGACGATAAATGGATCAGGGGCAGCCTGATTTATCTACCTATCACTTATGCCGACGGTTGCAAAGTAACCATGGAGGAACTCACTCCCGAACGGACAAACAGACATTTTCTATTCAACTACCGCAAATATCCCACAGGCACTCCGGTCGAAACCTTCTCCCGGAAAGTTGCAGAACGTATCCCTCAATCGGTCGAAAAGACATCGGCTACATTGTATAGAAATATAGATAAGGGGTTTGATCCACAGGCCCGCTATGGAAAAGGTGCACTGATCCACCGGCAAAATCTGTCATTAAACAAAGGAGAAAAGCAGCAACTAAACCTCCACAAAGGAAAAAGAGCGATCAGCCTTCTCCAATTCAACGTAAAAACGGATCCGGATCTGAAACCCGGAACAGATGATTTCGCCCGGTTGATGCGCAGTCTGATCATATCCATAAGCTTCGACGGACAGCAAACCGTATGGGCACCATTATCCGATTTTGCAGGCTCCGGTATGGGAGCATTTGCATCCCGGAGTTTTTTCTTCTATTCTGATGGTAAAGGAATCGTTTGCAGTAAATGGCTGATGCCCTATCGACAGAATTGTGAGATCTCTGTTTTAAACCTCTCACCCTACAAAACCGATGTACATATCGATATTGTATCACAACCTTACAAGTGGGACAACCGTTCCCTCTATTTCCATACAGCCTGGAAACAAGAACGCAGACTGCCCGTTGTCACTTGGATGGAACATGAAAAATGCATGGACTGGAATTTCACCACTATCTCCGGCAGAGGAGTCTATCGAGGAGACCTGCTGTCTCTTTTCAATCATACGACAGAGTGGTATGGAGAAGGCGATGAAAAAATAACAGTAGATCACGAAGCGTTTCCCTCCCATTTCGGGACAGGTACCGAAGACTATTACAGCTTCGACGGATACTTTAAAAGCCAGACTCCATTTGCCGGACAGCCCCGACAAGATATGAAGGACTTTTATGGTTATAACAGTTTCTTCAGAGTCAGATGTTTGGACGGCATACCTTTCAACCAGCAACTAAAATTCGATTTTGAATTACTAGGTTGGGAAAATGGCACAGTAGACTATTCCTCGACTGTATTCTGGTATGGAGACTTAAACTCTCAGGCAGCGGGTTCTTCCGGTATAGAAGAAATAGAAGCAGGTTTGCTACCCACCCCCACCCAGTCCCCCGTCTGTAGCATAGCCAATGCTATCGACTTCTGCCAAATCCAACCAACCTCCAAATCTGAAAGGCTGCGTTATGACAGACAAAGGCTCAGCGGACATCCGGGCAAGTGGAATTTAAAAGACCATCTGGTGTGTCATGGCGGTAAAAAAGGTGACTACATCGAATTCGAATTCTCCGGTTTTGAGGACCGTGAATACAGTTTGAATCTATTCTGTACCAAAGCAGCCGACTACGGTAATATAAAGTTTTACGTAAATCGTCAGGAAAACGGTAAACAGCTGGACTGTTACAGCCAGGAAGTCGAGGCCACAGGTGCCATAAACCTCGGAATGCACAAGCCCATAGATGGTAAGTTTATCCTAAGGATAGAATTGACCGGACAGAATGCATTATCGACGGGCACTTTATTCGGACTGGATTGTATACGGATTGAATAAATATCAATGCAGTTACAATGCACAAATACGTTCAGCCGATAACTAAAAACAACGACCGGACGAGTAAATCAGTATACCATATTTCCCACTATGCGGGAGCTGAATGTGGGAGGATTTGCGGCGTGCCTTTCGGTATATCCCGAAAAAGCACGCCACAAGAAAAATAAATTTAAAACGGCATGTAACCAAATACGCAGCGCAATGAACAGGACTGAAACCTACAACTCCACCACACAATAGAAATTCCCATTTTTCATTTTCTTGCAAGGCACTCCCAATTTACGAAGTATCCTGCCCAAATGCACAATTTTCGTAGCCGACAGTTTAAAACCATTTTTCTTTTGTATGCGCCCCAAAATATCGACAGCGAGCAGCGTTTCGCACTTTTCCCCCTCATCGGCAGAGCGAAAATACTGTTGAAAGAGGTGTCCAACCGGGGTTTGCAGCTCAAATTCCTGGTTGTTCTCCATCAAAACGGCCTCTTCTTCGGGAGAGAAATAAAAGCACTCACCCTCACGGAGTTCCTGCACTGCCTGCGCATAGGGTTGCAGATAGTTGATGGCAGCACCATTACGGATCCTGCCGGTGATATTGATACAAATGAAGCGGCGGCTTCCCGAAGGATCGGAGAGTAAATCACTGTGATTGCTGGTCGCTATGAACGAAGCATAACGCTTCAGTTCGCTTATAGCCGATTCGTCGAAAGGTACGTACGTAGCGGGCCAGCGCCCGGATGCAGTCCTTCCCGTCCCAACGAGGCAAGTCATACAAGAAGTAGGTAATAGGAGAGTACACCGGCACACGTTCGGAGTTAATCCAACGTTCCACATCCCAGTCCCAAAGTTCAAGGGTTCTTCTTCAAATTTGGTGGTAAGTTTTCTTTTACTCATGGAATCTAATTCAGTTTTCGGAAGTGTAAGCCCTCGTTTATAGTTGACAAAAAAGCAAGTATCCCGGCTTTCGCCCGAAGAGTCCATCCGTGAGGTGAAGAAGCTAATCTTAGACTAAACTGTCTGAAAATCAATATCTTTAAAAAGTAAGATTTCTGTCCTCAAAAGCTTTGTTTTAACACAGAGTTAAAGCTTGTTCTTTGGATGTGAATAAGAAGTTCTTTAAATGCAAAAGACTTGTTATTTGCGCACAAGAACCTGACAACCTGCAAAAGACGTTAACAATGTTAATTGAAGAGAGGTATAAGGATGAAGACACCGGTTCAGGCGGCGTAAACTCACTTCCGAAACTTGAGCTATCTTATTCAGCCGGTGTCTGTTTTTTCTTATTAAAGCAAGCAAAAAGGACAATTATCAACTTGAAAATAAAGAAATAAAGAATTGACCACCAAATTTGAAGAAGAAACAAAATCTTTTAAACGAGACATGAAGTCCTCTATTCACAAGAATCATTTACCACAAACTGCCTGATCTGGCAGGACGTACCCTTACTCTGCGGATGATGGTCTTTCGACATCCGAAGAGTCAGACGATGTTTTCCCATCGGTAACTCCGTATCGAACATATACACCCAAGGGATATACAGTCCGCCACTCCAGGCTGTAAACGTATCCAACTTTTTGAATGGGGCACCATCGACACTATATTCCAGTATCCCGGCAGCCGGACCACTCACACAAAAGATACCGACAGCAGTCCCTTCAAAGTCAAGTGTTAACTTCGCTCCGGGACGATTGGTCTCAAGCATAGGTACGTCGACAAAACCCGGACGCGTTTCGGCAGCAAGCCGGGGAGTCCATGGAGCAACCAACTGCCAACCTTTACCTATATGGGCTTGCCGGATATCGACCAATCTGCCATTTGTATAACTATATGCATCCAGTGGCACGGCAGGAAGAGCATGAGGCTTGGCAGCATCTTTGGCAGTAGCGCAAGGGGCATACATTTCATCGAGTACCTTGTTTATGGTAGCTGCATAATAGGCATGTCCCAAAGGATTGGGATGTGTGCCGCCAAACTGTTCCCATGTGAATTCACCACTCCGCATCCGGGCAGCAATCTCAGAAGCAAGATTAACAGAAGGAAGCAGGTAATGATTGGCCACCCGCTCATGGTTCAGAATTACATCAGGCATCTGCCCTTTGTCCAACTTCGGAATAAAAGGATCGTAAATGAAATGTAACATCATGATATCCATTGACGGATTGGAGACCAAGGCATGCCGGACAATGCCTTCCATGCCTCTTACCTGCTCAATGGCACTAAATCCATTGGTGTCATCGTTCACCGCAGCCTCTACAAAAAGCAGATCGACTTTGCCTTTGGACAACACATCATCCGTCAGGCGGAATGCCCCGGGAGTACTGCCGGTCGAAGGAATTCCGGCTGCAACAAAAGTGAACTTTGTATAAGGAAAACGCTGTTTCAAGTCTTCGCAAATCATATCCCGCCATCCCTTCATTTCGGTGATGGAGCCTCCCAGGAAAGCAACCGTACCCACCCGTTCTTTCTCAAACTTCCGATATGAATTCTGATAATTGCCTCTCAGCGTATAACATTGTCCGGCTTCATAGCCTGCCTGATGGCGAACAATAAAATCGACTACCGGAGTGGGATTCTCCAGACTGTGGGGATGATGATCCACCCCGGGTTTCAGAATAAGTTCGAACGGAGCTCCCATTGCTGTATAACGTTGACGAACCACTGCCGAATTTTCGGAAAACGGCACTACCCTGTCACTATCGCCACATACACAAATCACCGGAATACGGGCATCCGCCAGAGGTTTCAACCGGTCGATCGGATTACCGGGAAATGTATTCATCCGGGCTTCTGTCAATCCCCATTCGTCCAACATTCCTTTCCATAATCCGGCATTTCCGGACGAACGTCCCGGCCAGCTGAACACATCGCAAACCGAGGCATCGACATAGATACAAGCCACTTTATCCGGATGATCGGCTGCCCAATTATAAGCAAATAATCCTCCCCGACTAAAGCCTTCGAGTGTCACACGGGGAGAGAGACCGTACATCTGTACCATATTCCAATAGAAATCGGTACCTGACTTCCGGGCACGCGGACTTCCGTAAAGGTGGGTCAAGTCATAATAAGCCACATGAAAACCCCGCTTCAGCAAAGCCTCATCTACCGAAGCAAAAGCACCGAAAAAAGCAGGACGCCAAATCCAGGGATTACCTGCCGCCGCCCGTTCGGGGCAAACAACAATCGCCTGACGATCCTGATAGGTAAAAGTATATTGATCGAATCCCTGCCACTTGCTTTTATGACCGGGGAAAGGCTGGGAGACGTGTTCAGGTGCTTCTTTACCCGTCAGTTGCCGATAAATGACCCGGGCAATGCAGGCAGCGGCCTTTTCATTGGGATGCACATGATCGGCAAAACACTCTTTCATACCTATCAGCGGAGTATGCAGATCGATTACTTTCAATCGATATTTAGCAGCCAGCTGATCGATAACAGGCATCACGCCGTGTACAATCGTACTGTCATTAATCCCCCACTGTACAGCATAGGCGGGAATAGGGTAACACAGGTAGATTTCAGGTTTTGAGGGTAAAGCGCGAATCGTCCGTATCATCGTTTCCATATCCTTTTTAAAATCCGATTTGTACCGCCAGTTCTGCGGTTTCGTATCATTGGTTCCAAGCTTGATGGTCACAATATCGGGATTATAAGCCAATGCCTGCCGATAGCGTTCCTCCTTCATATAAGGATGGTCACCCTTCATCAACATGGTACGGGCACTGACTCCAAAGTTCCGGACTTCATAACCGTCGCCCAGCATCTGCCCCAGCACAGCGGGATAACTGTCTTTCGCAGGATTGCGCGTACCTACACCATACGTTATACTATTGCCGATACAGGCTATCTTAATCACTTTTTTCTGTGCCGTCACATACTGGGTGACCATCAAAAGCAGGAGTAAGGAAACAATTGCGTTTTTCATTTTTCTATTTGTTTATTCGCCCCCAAAGATACACAACGATTTTCAATAAACATAACCCTATACTACTCAAATAGTGACCCTATATTTAAGAATCTTCCCTGGCCGGAAAAGTAAAAGAAAATAGTAGGAACGATCATTGGTCTTTGCAAGAATTCTCATTACCTTTGTCCGAAACCACTATCAACTAAGTAATGGAAAAAAAAGACGAAGTCTGGCAGGTAGTCAGCAGTAAATATCTATTTCGGCGCCCATGGTTAACCGTACGTTGTGACGACATGCTTTTGCCCAACGGCAATCATATTCCGGAGTATTACATCCTTGAGTATCCCGACTGGGTGAACACCATCGCCATCACCAAAGAAGGAAAGTTTGTATTCGTCCGCCAATTCCGTCCGGGAATAGGTAAACAGCTATACGAACTCTGTGCCGGCGTATGTGAGAAAGAAGACGCTTCACCACTTGTTTCGGCGCAACGGGAGCTACTTGAAGAGACCGGATACGGCAAAGGCAACTGGAAAGAGTATATGGTAATTTCGGCCAATCCGAGTACTCATACCAATCTGACACACTGCTTTCTGGCTACTGATGTGGAGCAAATCGACACACAACACCTGGAAGACACGGAGGCGCTTACAGTACATCTGCTCAGCCTTGAAGAGGTAAAAGAACTACTGGAAAACGGACAGATCATGCAGTCACTGCATGCAGCCCCACTTTGGAAATACATGGCAGAACATAAACAGATCTAAATAAAAAGCCTTGGAGCGTAGGGAGTTTCTCATCGGATGTTGTCTTTATAGGAAAGAACCTATAAAACCAACAAACATTATGAAAGAATTTATGCTGATCGCTTCTCTCGTCTTGTCATTCTGCATTCTTATTTTATGTAGAGACTATATCGTATTTATGCTGAAAAAATGAAAAAGTTTCGCTTTTATGCTTCTTTTTTCGTTTTGACATGACATTACAAAATAAGGAATCATTATTTTGCTTTTCTTTGCAGTGAGAAAGAAGAGCATCATGGATTCCTTTGATAAATATATATCCCGAAACCTTCCGCTGGTCAGCCTGATCAGTGCGGTTTTCATCATATATCCCAATATAGCCTGCACCCCGTGGGAGCTAAACTCTTTGGAACCATCGGAATACCTTGGTTTCTTTTCTTACTTCATATACCGTTTCCTCTTCTTTTGGGGGATGATCGGTTTCCTGATAAACTACAATCTGCGGCAGATCCCGACAGCGCTGTTCAGGAAACGCCTGACTCACAACTTCCTGTTTGCACTGACCGGTTATCTGTTCTTCGCATCCGTTTCGTACACCATCTCTTCGCATGGTTTCCATACGGATTTTCTGGGAAGCACTTTAATCTCCCAGTTCTTCACGCTCTGCTTTTTATGCACTTTGGTAGGATACATCTCCATGCTTTATACCCGGCAAAGAGAAAAAGAACAGGAAATAGAACGTCTCCGTTTTGAAAACTTGCAAAGCCGTTGTGATGCACTGGCCAACCAGGTAAACCCGCACTTCTTCTTCAACTCACTGAACGGAATATCTTCACTGATCCGAAAGAAGAACGATGAAAACACGCTGACGTATGTCAACCAGCTATCCGATATTTTCCGGTATATCTTGCAGAGCGACCGCAAAGGAGTGGTTACACTGAGAGAAGAACTGGAGTTCATCCAGTCCTTCCGATACGTAATGGAGGTACGCTTTGCCAACAAACTGAGTTTTACTATCGACGTGGATGAAGCACAGAAGGATGTACTGACACTGCCTGTACTCTCACTCCTGCCATTGGTAGACAACGTCACGGTACACAACAGGATAGACAGTGAACACAAAATGGATATCTCCATCCGGCTGAACGAACAATACGAACTGGTGGTATCCAATCCCATTTACCCCAAACTGTCACCTCCCGACACCAACGGAACGGGATTAAGCAACCTTGAAAACCGCTTCAACTTATTAATGAATAAACAAATCCGGATAGAAACTGATGAAAAAGTGTTCCGGGTATATTTACCTCTAATAATATAGTGGCTGTTATGAAAGTATTGATTGTAGAAGACGAAACTGCTGCCTATGAAAATTTAACGGATATTCTCACAGAGATAACTCCCGATATCCGGATCATGGCAAATACGGAAAGTGTCACACAAACTGTCGGGTGGTTACAATCTAATCCGGCTCCGGATCTGATATTCATGGATATTCATTTATCGGACGGATCGGCTTTTGCTATTTTCGACAGAATAGAACTGGAGACTCCCATCATATTCACAACCGCTTATGACCGATATGCCATCGAAGCTTTTAAGGTGAACAGCATAGATTATTTATTAAAGCCGGTCAAAGTGGAAGATGTAGAACACGCATTGGAGAAATACAGTAAGCTGACCCGGCAGGACTTATTACAATATTTGTCACAACTGACTCTATTGAAACCTGCACCCAGATACAAAGACAAGTTACTGATTGCACACAAAGACAAACTGTTACCGGTAAATATAAAAAATATTTCTTATTTTTACGCAACCGGCAAAAATACGTATGTATGCTTAAAAGACGGCAATCGTTATTCATACTCCAAGACTTTGGAACAAATTGCTTCCTCACTGAACCCAGAAGACTTCATCCGGGCCAATAAGCAATTTATCGTAGCGAGGGATAGCGTAACGGATATAACCATCTGGTTCGACAACCGTCTACTTATCACGCTCGATACAGAAGTACCGGAACGTATTTATGTCAGCAAAAACAAAGCATCGGAATTTAAAACATGGCTTGTAAACGATAAATAACAAACTCAATAAAAACAAACGCAATGTTACGAAAAATCAGATTAACATGTGGCATCATCTGCCTGACACTGATCACCTTGCTATTCCTTGACTTTACCGGAACCCTTCACAGTTGGTTCGGCTGGCTGGCAAAGATCCAGTTCCTCCCTGCAGTACTGGCATTGAACGTAGGAGTAGTAGTCCTTTTAATCATCCTGACAGGAGTATTCGGCCGAATCTATTGCTCGGTGATTTGTCCGTTGGGGGTATTTCAAGATGTAGCAGCCTGGATTGGCAAAAAGCGGAAAAAGTTACCCTACTCCTATTCTCCCGCTCTCTCCCTCCTACGCTACGGGGCATTGGCAATATTCATCATCACCCTAGTGGCAGGAGTAAGTTTCATCGCAACCCTATTTGCTCCCTACAGTGCTTACGGGCGTATCGCAAACAACCTGTTCCAACCCATTTGGCTGTGGGGAAACAACCTGTTCGCCCATTTAGCCGAACGGGCCGGCAGCTATGCATTTTATGAAGTAGACATCTGGATAAAAAGTCTGCCTACTTTCATTGTAGCCGCAGCTACTTTTGTCATCCTGATATTATTGGCATGGCGGAACGGACGCACTTACTGCAATACAATCTGCCCGGTAGGGACGGTACTGGGATTTCTTTCACGTTACTCCTTGTTCCGCATCACAATAGATACGGAAAAATGCAATAAGTGCGGACTTTGTGCACGTCATTGTAAAGCGGCCTGCATCAATGCTAAAGAACATACGATCGATTACAGCCGATGCGTGGTTTGCATGGATTGCCTCGGTAAATGCAAGCAGAAAGCGCTCAGTTACCAATTGCGGACAACCAAGGCTCGGCCAGCAAAAGCAGAAGAAAATGCTCTTGCAGCCTCATCCAAGGAAGTCAATGAAGCACGTCGCAATTTCCTTACCGTAACGGCAATGGCCGCTACGGCATCAGCCCTAAAAGCACAAGAGAAAAAAGTAGACGGAGGACTGGCGGCCATAGAAGATAAAAAGATCCCGAACCGCCAGACTCCCATTACACCTCCCGGTTCGTTGAGTGCACGAAACATGGCAGCACATTGCACAGCTTGCCAATTGTGCGTATCAGCTTGTTCCAACCAAGTATTGCGTCCTTCCACTAACCTGATGAACCTGATGCAACCTGAAATATCATATGAACGCGGATACTGCCGTCCGGAATGTAATGACTGTTCACAAGTATGTCCGACAGGAGCCATACACCCCATTACAGCAGCCGACAAATCTTCCACTCAAATCGGACATGCTGTCTGGATCAAAGCAAATTGCGTGTCGCTGACCGATGGAGTGAAATGTGACAACTGTGCCCGTCATTGTCCGACAGGAGCTATCCAGATGATTGTCGCCGAACCGGAAAAAGAGGCTTCTCCCCAAATTCCGGCGATCAACACCGAGCGTTGCATCGGCTGTGGAGCATGCGAGAATCTTTGTCCGGCACGTCCGTTCAGTGCCATCTACGTCGAGGGGCACGAAAGGCATCGTATCATATAACACATCTCAAAAATAAAGACATATGGAAAAACAGAATAATCATATAGACCGAAGAGGATTCCTGAAAATTGTGGGCATCAGTGCCGCTACAACGACAGCGGCTCTTTATGGCTGCGGCTCCGGAACTAAAAGCAGCCAAGGACGGAATGCCTCCTCTCCTGTTCCGACAGACCAGATGACTTACCGCTCAGTAGGCGGAATCAAAGATAAAGTATCCCTCCTGGGATATGGCTGTATGCGTTGGCCTACCGTTCCTTCCCCGGAAGGAAAAGGAGACCTTATCAATCAGGAAGCTGTCAACGAATTGGTAGACTATGCCATTGCTCATGGAGTGAATTATTTCGATACATCACCTGTATACGTACAGGGCTGGTCGGAAAAAGCAACCGGTATCGCTCTCAAGAGGCATCCGCGCGAGAAACTTTATATAGCCACCAAGCTATCGAATTTCTCTAACTTCTCACGCGAAAACTCACTTGCGATGTATCATCAATCATTCAAGGATATGCAAGTGGAGTATTTTGATTACTACCTGCTGCACGCCATTGGCGGAGGCGGGATGAAGGTATTCAACGAGCGTTATATCGATAACGGTATGCTGGATTTTCTTCTCAAGGAACGAGAGGCCGGACGCATACGTCATCTCGGCTGGTCATTCCATGGTGACGTTGAGGTTTTCGACCAGGTACTTGCCATGCACGATACGGTGAAATGGGATTTTGTACAGATTCAGCTCAACTATGTGGACTGGCGCCACGCAACCGGAAACAATGTAAATGCGGAATACCTGTACGGCGAACTGGCCAAACGAAATATTGCCGCTGTGATCATGGAACCGCTATTGGGCGGACGGTTATCGAATGTACCGGAGCACATCGTGGGACGGCTAAAACAACGACGTCCCGAAGACAGTGTGGCATCGTGGGCATTCCGCTTCGCCGGTTCACCGGAATTGGTACTGACCGTATTGAGCGGTATGACTTATATGGAGCACTTACAGGATAACATCCGCACTTATTCACCACTGGTTCCGCTGACCGATGACGACAAAGAGTATCTGGAAGAAACCGCGCAATTGATGATGCAATACCCTACCATCCCCTGTAATGACTGTAAATATTGCATGCCCTGTCCATACGGCATCGATATTCCTGCCATTCTCGTACATTACAACAAGTGTGTCAACGAAGGGAATATTCCGCAAAGCCAGTCAAGTGAAAACTACAAAGAAGCACGACGCGCTTTCCTTGTAGGCTACGACCGCAGTGTACCTAAATTGCGACAAGCCAGTCATTGCATCGGATGCAACCAATGTACCCCGCATTGTCCGCAATCCATCCACATACCGGAAGAACTGCATCGCATCGATCGTTTTGTAGAACAGCTCAAGCAGGGGACACTATGATGGAAAAGATAATTGATCTTCTACACTCCGGAGGATATTCCTGTGTCATCGGAAACGGAACAGAGATACGAACCTTCACCCAACGGGGCGTTGCCGATTTATATGACTTATTTCGGCAAGACCCCTCCTTTATGAAAGGAGCCGGCATCGCCGACAAGGTAATTGGAAAAGCAGCAGCAAGTCTAATGGTATTGGGAGAAATCCGGCAGGTATACGCGGATGTTATCAGCCAACCTGCACTTGCACTCCTGCACAATGCCAATATAGAAGTAAGTTATGTACGGCTGGTGCCTTTCATCGAAAACCGGGATAAAAGCGGATGGTGTCCGTTGGAAACAGCTTGCTATGGAATAGAATCCATACAGGAAATATTCCGGATCATCGAAAACTTCCTTTCCAAGATCAGGATGAAGAAAAACCTGCTCGGCATTCTATTGGTATGCGCTTTTCTCAGTTCATCTTTACAGGCACAAGTCCGGAAAGATACGACACAAGCAGGGCATAATTATGAAATAGACGACGTGGTAGTGACCGGCACGAGGAATGAAACCGATATCCGTCACCTGCCAATGACAATCTCCGTAGTGAACCGTGAAACCATCGGGCAACGCTCCGAACCTTCCCTGCTCCCCACATTGACAGAACAGGTTCCCGGATTGTTCACCACCAGTCGTGGGGTGATGGGATATGGAGTGTCAAACGGTGCGGCAGGCGGTATCAGCCTGCGTGGTATAGGTGGCAGCCCCACTACTGGATTATTGGTATTGATTGACGGGCATCCCCAATACATGGGATTGATGGGACATCCCATTGCTGATGCTTACCAATCGATGCTGGCCGAGAAAGTGGAAGTTGTGCGCGGCCCCGCATCCGTACTTTATGGCTCGAATGCCATGGGTGGAGTAATCAACATCGTAACCCGCCGGCAACGGGAAGACGGAGTGAGAACCGGAGTCCGACTGGGATATGGTTCGTATGACACATGGATGACCGAAGCTACCAACCAAGTAAAAAAAGGACGTTTCAACAGCATTATCACCGGATCTTATAACCGGACAAACGGTCATCGTCCCGATATGGAATTTGAGCAATATGGGGGATATACGAGGTTGGGTTATGAACTGGATCACAGCTGGAACGTATCGGCCGATCTGAACCTGACACATTTCAATGCTTCCAATCCGGGAACTGTCAGTACACCGGTTTTTGATAATGACTCGCGCATTACACGCGGCATGGCTTCTTTTGCTCTGGAAAACAGATACGAACGTACATCGGGGGCACTCAAATTTTTCTATAATTGGGGCAAACATCACATTAATGACGGATATGGTACGGGAGAAGAACCGTTAGACTACCGCTTCAATTCCAAGGACCGGATGATGGGAATCTCCTGGTATCAGAGTGCCTCTTTATTTTCCGGCAACCGACTGACTGCAGGAATAGATTATATGCAATTCGGCGGTGAAGCCTGGAACCGTTTCATTGCGGACAAACATAAAGAAGGTATCTCGGATAAATCGGAAAATGAGATTGCCGGATATCTCGATTTCCGCCAGGCAATCGGCAGTTACCTGACAATGGATGCAGGGCTCCGTATAGATCACCACACCGTCACCGGAACGGAATGGATACCACAAGTCGGTTTGTCGGTACAATTGCCACAAGACGCAAGCCTGAAAGCAATGGCCAGTAAAGGATTCCGTAACCCAACGATTCGTGAACTGTATATGTTCCGACCGGCCAATCCTGACTTGTTGCCGGAACGGCTGTGGAATTACGAACTATCTTATTCACAACGCTTACTCAAAGGTACTTTTTATTACGGAGTCAACCTTTTTTACATCAACGGGGACAATATGATTCAGACCATTCGCACAGACGGACGCCCACTGAACGTAAACACAGGCAAAGTCGAGAATTGGGGAGCAGAAGCCGACATAGCATATCACATTCACCCCATGTGGAGACTGACAGCTAACTACAGTTGGCTTCATATGGAGCATCCCCTGATAGCCGCACCCGAACATAAACTATATACAGGCATCGATTTCACACAGAAGAAATGGAGTTTCTCCACCGGAATACAATATGTGACAGGACTCTATACGGCAGTCGATCCTCAGGAAAAGAAAGAAAACTTCCTCCTGTGGAATCTTCGCGGCAGTTATCGCATTTGCTCTATTGCCGACCTGTTTGTAAAAGGGGAGAATCTGCTGGCACAACGTTATGAAATAAACGCAGGTTACCCCATGCCGAAGGCTACATGTATGGGAGGAATTAATATTAACTTTTAATTATTACATCATAATTATGGAAACAACATCTATCAAGCTTTATTCATTGAATTACAATGATACGAAAACGTATCTGGCAACACTGCTATTCGTAGTGGGCAATATGGCACTCCCCCAACTTTTCCATCTCATTCCGCAAGGTGGTATCACTTGGTTACCCATCTATTTTTTTACTCTGATCGGAGCTTATAAATACGGATGGAAAGTAGGGTTACTGACAGCACTTCTATCGCCTGTTTTAAACTTATTATTGTTCGGCATGCCCCAACCGGTGATCTTACCCGCCATACTCTTAAAATCGACACTTCTAGCGATAGCTGCCGGTTATGCAGCCCACCGTTACAAACGCATTTCCATCCCTATCCTCCTCCTGGTCGTGTTATCCTATCAGGTGGTCGGCACTTTAGGCGAATGGATCCTTGTCAACGATTTTTTCAGTGCCGTACAGGATTTCCGTATCGGTCTGCCGGGAATGGCTCTGCAAATATTCGGAGGCTATCTGTTTATAAGTCGTTTGATTTATAAATAAATGCGATAACAGACAATCTGCTTGATATAGCCCAACCACAAAAAAATGGAAGATATGACTTTCCGAACCGTCTATCTTCCATTCTGCTTATTTATTCTGCATTCTTCTTCAGCCATTCCACTCTGCGCTGGTCTGGCAGATGCTTCACCTGGAAGTATTCAAACTTAGCATTGAATCCACTACCATCGGGACAAGCCGCCATCAGTCCAACTTTCACAGGAATATGATCCTGCAACCAGGCATTACGCATCAGCGTGTAAGTTTTATCATCAAATGAATAGAAAATCTCTACTGCATCCAGCCGCCTGACAGCCTTGATCCAGATATAAGGTACCGTTTTATCTAACGTTATCACACTCCAGTCACTCGTTTTATGAGTAACAACGGTACTTAAATTAAATTTCCCATCGACAAACTCAATACCCGCTTTAATGTAATTTTCATGATCGATACGGAGCATCAGGCCGGCCTGATCGAAACGTTCTTTATACTCTCCGACAACCTTGACTTTCGCTTCAAATTCACCACCATAAATGGCATAATAGAAAGGTGCGTCATCTACTGTAAAACCGTAGTGAGAAATACGCCAGTAATCACTTTGCGGAGTAACGGACATGGACAATACATTATTTTTTATCTCCCATTGTTCCGGTTCATTGAACCATTGCATTTTTTCCAGTGTCTGCCCAAAGGTCATTTGTACCATCAGTCCCATAAGCAGGCTTAAACATACTTTTTTCATTTCTACCTTTTGATTATGTTTATTCTATAATAAATATTTTGTTTTATCTTCTTCCGTAATTTCCCGAATCACGCGACAAGGATTACCCGCAGCAATCACATTGGCAGGAATATCTCTATTTACTACACTTCCCGCACCTATCACTGTGTTGTCACCAATCGTCACGCCCGGTAATACGCACACTTGTGCCCCAATCCACACATTATTTCCGACACGAATGGGACGGGCATATTCCAACCCTCGATTTCTCTGCTCCACATCCAAAGGATGACCCGCGGTATAGAAGCCACAGGATGGAGCGATAAAGACATTATCACCGAACGTTACTTTAGCCTCATCCAGAATGACACAGTTCATATTGGCATAGAAATTTTCACCAATCTCAATGTTATAGCCATAGTCACAATAAAAAGGCTGTTCCAACAGAAAACGTTCTTTCGTCTTGCAAAACAGCCGACGGATAATGGCCTCCCGTTCAACTATCTGCGAGGGAGGCAAATGATTTAAGGTATAACACAACTCTTTGCAAGCCTGGCGTTCGGCTATCAATTCTGTATCATAATTAGCATCGTAAAGCCTGCCTATACCCATTTTTTCTTTTTCACTTTCCATAAATAACTATGTTTTATGATTACCTTTGCAAAGGTAAAAGCTTGTATCTAAGTACACAATGCTTATTAATAACCATTTCTTTTCCCTATATGGACATTGTTGACAAACTGAACAAAGAGTTCCTGACTCAGCCCTTCTGCAAAAACGAACAGCTGCCGGAAGAACTGAATGAATATAAACGAATCGCATACAACTATGCACGAATAGAAAATTCAATCGCCGTTCTAAGTGATATGCATACCAATATCAGCTATATCTATTATGGAGGAACAGCTGAGACATTGGGCATAGCCCGAAAAGGAGACAATCAAAATCTTGAATCAATCTGGGAAAAAGAAGTCTTTAAATATATCCATCCGGATGACTTGGCGGAAAAGTATGTACAAGAACTTCGTTTCTACCATTTTCTGAAACAGATTCCACACAAAAAACGTGCAGATTACTTTCTTATGAGTAAACTCCGTATGCGTGATCCTTCCGGGAAATATATCCCTATCCTACACAGGATGTTCTATGTAGCTACCCACTCAAACGACAGTATGTGGCTGGCTCTGTGTCTTTACAATTTGTCGGTCGACCCTACTATGAGTTGTAGAGTGATCAACTCGACAAACGGACAGGTCATAGAACTGGAAAAGCAAGATTGCAGCAAATTGCTATCCGATAGGGAGAAAACAATATTACAGTTGATCGATATGGGGAAAACAAGTCATGAGATCGCCCGGGAACTGTTTATAAGCAAAAATACCGTCAGCCGACACCGACAAAATATATTGGAAAAGCTTCAGGTAAAGAACTCCATTGAAGCTTGCAGAATTGCCAAAGAACTTAAGTTACTCTTCTAATCAGTTTAGACTGCCTTTCATTAATAATGCGGTCAGTCGTTCATAAGCCTGAACAGTTAGAATAACCTATCGGAAGACTCCAAGTCAAGCAAGATCTTCTTAGCAGGCAGCCCACCGCCATACCCTACTAATTTACGGTCACTGCCGATCACACGATGACAAGGAACAAGTATCGAGATAGGGTTCGCTCCGTTGGCGGAAGCTATGGCACGGATAGCTTTAGGATTCCCCAACTTTTGAGACAACCCTGCATAAGAGATTGTTTTTCCATAAGGGATGTTCAACAGTTCGTTCCAAACAGTTTTCTGAAAATCAGTACCTACAAGAAGCAAAGGAATATCGAATGTAGTTCTTCGTCCGGCAAAATATTCATCCAGTTGACCGATCGTTCGTGTGATTACTTCAGATATGCCCTCCTTATAAGAAGCTTGCAACTCTTTTTGTATTCTTCTGTCGATGATGATCCTGCGTTCTTCTATCTTCCAATCACATAAGCAAAGTTTTTCCCGATATGCCCCCAATATCAGTTCTCCACATGGCGATTGATAATATTGTATCTGAATAACATTTTCCATATTTTTTTCCCTTTCTGTTTAATAAGAAATTAATGATCACCTTACATACCACATACCCGCAATCTATGCCCTACACAGCAAATGTACAGAATTTCCGGACGAAACCAGCCGGAGAGTTACTAAAATTACTTTCTATTTTTTGTTTTTACCTAAAGATCTTACCACAGCTAAAAATATTAATATCCGAATTTTCTCTACTGCCATAGACTTCCATTATATCCAATCCCTACAGTTGCTCACGTTTCGGAGCCATACTCCGTAAAATATCTAAAAAGGCTGTGCCATCATGACTCTTCATCATGGACACAGCCCTTCATTTTACCGGTTTTATCAACTATTTTTTATTGTACGACTCCATCAGTCATGGTATAACCTTCCAAGGAGCCTGCTTTCACCTGAATACAAATAAAACCGATAGGACTGTCAGATGCAGCAGAAATCTGACGTTTTCCATCCGGAGCAATACGGAGCCAATCCCCAGCCTGCAATTCTATCTTTTCGCCATCAATAGTGATAAAGCCCTTCCCCGAAAGGATGCCGTAAATTTCTTCATTCTGTTTATGTGAATGAACAAAAGGGACTCCGGCACCGGCCGGAAGATGATTGATAGATACTTCGGCACCCGTCAGGGCAAGACTGTCATGCAACTCTACACGTGCATCTTGTGCTACGCTCATTTTTTGATAATTCTTCATAACTCCTTTATTTATTAATCAATAATAGTATTAAAAAGATCTCCTTTTCTGTGTTTGAGAGATGATACAAAGGTAAGTAGTTTATAATCATCTAGCAATAAGGTACTTCTATGTCAGTCACTTACCTCTGTGTTACTAATATTGTTTATTAAGTTGTTCAGAAAAGCAGATTTAACCCTCATTAACAGAAAAGATTCCAAAAGCAATCTATCGTAGCATTCCACTTTTATCCCAATGATAGCAAATTATGGCAAGACATACCTCTTCTTACACAAATTACAGATATCATAACCTTGATTACGGATATAAGTGACAAGGAAGAACAATATTGGCCGGAACATCCTATCTTCGCAGGAAATAAGTGACTCCTATGAAAGAAAGAATATTAAATATAGAGACCGTCCATCAATGCAACTGCTGCCTGGGCTGCAAAACACTCCATCCGCTGGTAAGTGTAATCGACCTGTCAAAGAGCAATCTGGAACAGCAAATTATTAAATTTGATTTTTATACCATCCTGATGATGGAAGGGGAGATTGATGATATTTTATATGGGCGCAAGTACTATGATTATTCCAATGCATCATTGGTATTCCTCACGCCGGGAGAATCTATCAAAATAAACAAAAGCAAAGCACTTCCCTCAAAAGGGTGGCTGCTGGCATTTCATCCGGACTTGATTTCTCAAACCTCTTTGGGAGAACATATAAAAGATTACTCCTTCTTTTTTTACAATCCGGAGGAGGCACTCCACCTATCTCAACGGGAGAAGGCCAAGGCTGTAGAATGCATATGCAACATCGAAGAGGAACTTCGTCATGCGATAGACTGCCACAGCCAAATTCTGATTTCACGGTACATAGAATTGTTATTAGATCATTGCAACCGTTTCTACGAACGTCAGTTTATCACACGTTGCGAAGCTAACAAAAAGATTATGAAGAAAACAGATGTATTGTTGAAAGATTATATTCTATCCGGAAAATTAAAATACAATACATCGCCTTCATTGGGATACTGTGCAAAAATACTTCAACTGTCATCTCATTATTTCAATGACCTGCTAAAATTTGAAAGTGGAAAAAATATCGATGAATATTTCGAGTCAAAACGTTTGGAAATGGCTAAAAGCATGCTGCTCGACTCTAATAATACGGTAAGTGTAGTTACGGAAAAACTGGGATACCCCAATATACGATACTTTAGCCGTTTATTTAAAAGAATTACCGGAGTGGCTCCGAATAATTACAGACTCTCACAGAATTAGAAACTTTTTCTGATAATAATGGAGGAACTACATCACGTAACTCCTCCATTGTTTCTACGACAACAGCCTATGCTGGATATAAAGCCAGCGTCGCACCCAAATTCTTTTTCATAATATCTCTTTTATTCTGAATTTTCATCCTTTTTACTTATTCCACAGATTGTGAGTGTTCTCACATAACGTGCTCTCTGCATACGGATTTTATATCCTCTACTATTTTCTCTACGGATAATCCATTCTCTCTCATCAGTTCTTCAGGCCGAAAATCTGTGGGGAATGATTTCTTTATTCCATAATTTTTAACCTTCATATCCGATAAACCATAAAAACTTGCAATTGTTTGCCCGAATCCTCCTTCCACTATGCCGTCTTCAAGAGTAAGCACAAGTTTATGGTCCGTTTTTAAGCACTCCAGCAGCTCTTCATCAATACCTGTGATGAATTTAGGATTTATCAGTGTTACATCATTACCCGTCAGGATTTTATATTTATCGGCAATTTGTACGCCCAGTTCAAAGAAATCTCCAAGTGCAATAATCGCAACACCTGCACCTTTTCGTACGACCTGATATTTATTTAGTAAAGAGTAATCCGTGGTATCCTCAATTCCCGTCTCAGGCATCATCATTGGAATTCTGATAGCAATGGGATGCGCTTTCTGTGTAGTGGCATACTTAAACATGGCAAGATACTCCTCCTTGCTCGTCGGAGCAAGATATACCAGATTGGGTATATGTGAAATCATCGGAATATCATAGATCCCCAAATGAGTATTACTATTCATCCCATATACTGAAGCCATAAACACCATGATTACAGCCGGATTATTGTTTAAACACAAGTCTGACGAAAGTTGGTCATACGTTCTTTGCAAGAACGGACTGAAAACTCCAAAAATCGGTGTTCCTCCATTCCTGGCAATACCACTTGCCATTGCAACAGCATGTTCTTCCGCAATACCTACATCAACAAACTGTTTGCCGGCACGCTTCCGATAGTCTTCCGTAAATCCTATTACAGACGGTGTTCCCGCAGTAATTGCAACTACATCCGACCTCTTTTCAATCAAGTCTAAAACAGACTCCCTGACAGTTTCATTCACCGGCCATCCGGGTCCTTTGGGAGAACCGTCTTCGATGTGAAAAGGACCTCCTGCATGCCAGTATTCTTTATTTTCTTCTGCATATTTCAATCCCTTACCTTTGATCGTATGGATATGCAATACTACTGCACGGTCTATATCTTTGACAGACGTAAATAATTTTATGAGTGCTGACACGTCATGCCCATCTCCAAGGTAATAATACTCCAGCCCCATAGCCTTAAAAATATTATCAGGACTCTCCCCATTCGTGTCTCTAAGCTCTTTCAATCCTTTATAAAGTCCTCCATGATTTTCAGCAATGGATTGATCATTGTCATTGACTATAATAATCATGTTAGACCCAAGCATTGCCGCATTGTTGAGTCCTTCCAAAGCCTCTCCCCCACTCAACGAACCGTCACCGATTACAGCGATGATGTTTTCTTTGCCACCTGTGAGATCACGTCCTTTTGCAAGTCCCATTGCCAGTGAAACAGATGTTGAGGTGTGTCCTATCGTAAAGAAATCATGCTCGCTTTCATCCGGATTAGTATATCCGGTGACATCATCATATTTAGCCGGATCAAGAAATGCAGCCATTCTTCCGGTAAGCATTTTATGAACATAGCTCTGATGGGATACGTCAAAAACTATTTTATCAATGGGAGAGTTAAAAACATAATGCAGTGCAATTGTAGTTTCCACCATACCAAGATTCGGGCCGATATGACCACCGTGTTCACTTAATTTCCTGATTAACGCAGTTCTTACTTCCTCAGCCAGCACACTTAGTTGTTCAACTGACAATTCTTTTATGTCCTTCGGCGAATTAATTTTTTCTATATACATTTTTTATACCTCCATTTAATTTACAACCTAATTTTTTCAAACCATTCCGTAACCAGATCCCGCGTTATCTGTCCATTTAAAAGTTTTCCATCTTTCCACACGATATCCGGATATGCTTTATGAAGATTCTTTTCACAATTTCCTATGCCGCTACCTCCCGATGTAGCGAACGGAACAACTATTTTACCGGCAAAGTCATAACTTTCCAAAAATGTATTAATTATAGTAGGGGCAATATACCACCAGACCGGAAAGCCTACAAACAGAACTTCGTACTCTTCCGGATGAAACAACGTACCGGAAATGGCAGGACGCGAGAGAGCATCTCTCATCTCCACCGAGCTACGGCTTTTCTTATCATTCCAGTCCAGGTCAGCCTCCGTATAAGGAACCTCCGGCTTAATTTCATACAGATCTGCTCCAGTAATTGCAGCCAATTTCTCTGCCACAGCTTTAGTTACGCCGCTGCATGAAAAGTACGCCACTAAAATCTTTCTGTCATTCATAACTCTTTCTCCTTGATCTAATTCTAATAATATTTATTACTCTACATTCACTATGCAAAAGTATGCCGTTACAACAAAATCTACCGTATACAAATTACGGATAAGTGTAACACGATTACGGATTTTGCAAAATATCCGGACGGAGCTTGAACAACAGACCTTTCGACAAATTCCCGATAGAAGAATGTACATACGGTACACCTTATTACATAACACTTGAAGAAAAGGACAGAATTATCAATGCCGGCCTATCAGCCACTCCGCAACTGGCAATACAGAGGGATATATTTATATTCCAAACACTGATAGCATGTCGAGTGAGCGACCTATACCGCATGACGCAGAGCCGACCCACGCACGCTACCCGAACTTCTGATAGAAAGGCATGACATTCTAATTGAAAAAATTGGCACACGGTTGAAAACCCATGCCACAGAAACAGATATAGTACGATTGTTGATCGCATTAGTGGAATACCGTTTCATGCGGCAGTGTCCCATCAAGACTTTCAGAAATGCCTGTACAACCAGTTTAATAAACAAGAAATCGTTCATGAAAGAGGTATTCAGAAAGCATACAAAAATCTCATTTCGCCACTTGGAAACGGCAAAAAGTTGATAAAAGACGTTGGCGAAGACCATGATGCCATCGAAGAATTGAAAGCCTATCTATCCGATTAAAACTCGTTTAATTCGCTTTTGGATTTCACAAATTTAGCTAACTGAATATCATTGTTTTACGATTGATTTTCATTATATATTTGCGCCACTATCCTAATCGGGGTAGTGACTTTTCGTTTATAATACTGCCAGAACGAGAAGCCTTACAACCGGCAGTTTTAAGAAGCCTATGACAGACTTATTGGCAATTATCCAAAACGGAAACGGCAACATCAAGCTGTAAATCAATGACGAGGATATGGCAGCAATGCAGACTTTGGCTTACGATAGTCTGCAGAAGAACCCAGAAAAAGTAGAGGATTCAAGTTATAATTCCGTTCTATATAATACAAAAGATCAATTAAATAGCTAATTTTGTATTCGGATAAAGGCAACTCTTTCCAAGACATTAGAGAAAAGAAGAAACGTTATGTTTATCTTGTAGGTGAAAACGTAGGAAATTTTCAGACTGATGTAAGAGATAGCATAGTGGTTCTCACGCATATAGCGTGGACCGTTCTTGTTACATCTGCATCAAAGGTTTCCTATGAACTTCACTTAGACGTGGCATAGGTGGCTCACGTTCTTTCATTATAAATTTAATAACCCAATAGAGCCATAGGGATTATTACGAATATGAATAAATTGCTTATGCCATTTATGACGCTTGTTTGCTTGCTTTTTACGGCTTGCAACAAGGATGATATTTTACCCGGTGGACCGATGCTCTGGACGTATGAGATTCTGACACCGGAAAGTGTAGAGTATGAAGGTGGCACCGTAGGTTGGATACCTAAAGAATGTTTCAAGGCAAACGGTAATGAGGGATATATCGTGATGACTTGCAAGAATTTCGATATGCTCAATCCTATTTCGGGCGGTTCTTACACATACGATTGTGGATGGGCAACGCTCAAGGTAGAAGCCAATCAGTTGAAGATTCATTTTCCCCGTCAGGTTTCGGAAGCCCCGGATGCATACGAGGAGATTACAATCTCGACAAATGATGGAAAGAGAACAGCAAGTACAATTATCTGTTTGTCTAGAACCTTTAAGGACGAAGGGCAACCCGATCCAGAGCCGGAACCTCTGCCCGAAGAAGCCAAGTTCAAGATGAAAAAGGCATACTTCACTCCGTTTATGCACCTTGACACCCAATTCCCGGCACCGCTCGATCTGGTGACGTTCAGAATCACGGATATAAACGACAATTACACCCCGCTGGGCTTTCCTGAGTTTACACAATATTACGACTCTATTGTTTGGAGTGCCGAGGGTTTCCCTCATACGTTCAGAGTCTATGAAAGCAATACAACGGAGGGAGGGACGGAAACACATCTTGCTACGGAATGGAGTTCGCACTTCTTCAAAAGCGGTACCATCAAAAATTACCTGAAAGGCTATCGCAAAGGAAAGGTTGAATATGAGACCTCACTCGCTGTGAGACTGTACGAACGTGATTTCTTGGGGATTGAATGGGGAACAATCGTGTTGCAGAGCCCACAGAACCTTACAACCTATTGCCTGCTGGACACAGATTATGAGTATCAGGTGTATGACATCGTGGCAAAGGATTATAACCCCTTTTCTAAAATAATCCCGGTGAACCATAAGCAACTCTCGGATTCAGACTTCCCGGCAGCAGCGCAAAAAGCCATCAAAACACTGATGGAGAATAACATTGGTGAAGGGCAAAATGCTGGTGGAAAAGAGAACCTGTTCAAATGCCTGCCCGAAGAGGGTGTGAAAGCTGAATTGTATTGGGAAAACAAGACTACCCGTATACTGATGTTGCATCAACTCTCCACTGCCCCCGATGACCTGACACAAGAGAAGTATTATCTACACGTTGAACCTAAACAATAAAAAAATGAATAAAGTAATAGTCACATTCCTCCTTTTAATTGGTATAGTAGCATCATCTTGTACAACCTCTAAAAGTGTAATATCACAAAAGGCGGACTTGTCGAGGTATGAATATGCCTCAATTATCAACAACGACACTTATCATATTCCAGCTCAACTGATGGAATATGAAATACAACTATTTGATGCCATAGAGAGTTCCCGTCTTAAACTTGTCAATGATATACGTATTGGCGAACTTTCTCCGAATCAACAATCAAAGTTGCTTATGGTAAAATATGGAGTAGATATTTTAGAAGAAGAATCTGTCGTAACTGTAAATTTCATAGATTATCTCACTGGTCGCCCGATAGCTTCATGCCGTGGCGCATATACAACCTTAGGATTCAGCGTATCAGCAGACATTAGAGGTGCTATAAAACGTGTTGCTAAACAAATAGCAGAAACATTTCCTAAGTAATTTATTTCATACAGCGAATTTATAATGATAAATGAATTGAACAAAGAAATGGATGTGGATAAATACAAAATAAGAAGTTGGTCTAAAGACGATTTTTCCACTTTAGCTAAATATCTTAATAATAAAAAGATATGGGATAGTACAAAAACACCCGGCTTTACATTATTGGGTATAAAACTGGGTGTTTATTTGCCAATTACTAATTTTCAGCGTTTATTGCGGAAAGATAGGCTCTCAGACCTCTAAAACATAAAACTGAACCCTCTCTTTTGTGAAGCATTGAAATGTTCAATCTCCAAAGAGAGGGATTTCTTTAATTGCCTTGCCATAAAGTCCAAGAAAACCTGATTGGTTTCTTCATCCTGACATTGGCGTAGGGAAAGGATATATTCTTCTCTATCCTCTTTAAATATCTTGGTCGGGAAAAGGTGATAGCAAAATTGGATGTAGTTCATCAGCAACCGAGCCATTCTGCCATTACCATCCACCCACGGATGTATGGTTACTAAATTCAGGTGGGCATTAAAACTCAGTTCATATTGTTCCCGAAGGTCCCCACTGTCTTCTGCTTCGCTTGCAGTATAGCACAAAGTTCATCTACCTTAGCAGGAACTTTCAGATAGTTCATATAAGCATGTCCACCGGCACCAGCCGTAACACCACATAGAGGAAAATCCCCTTTCGAAGAATCGAAAGAACCGCCCATTACACTGTGTACACTGCCTGTAGTGCGCATCTGTGTTGCATTCAACCTTTGTAGCAAGGCAGGAGTTATCTGTACAAGGCTACTGGATTCGGTTTTGGCAAGTTCATACGCTTGCTTCAAATCCTCATTCATCAGATGATGCACAAGCGGTTTCCCTTTCGCTGTTACTCCCTCGTCAAAAAGAAGCTGCGTATCAAGTTCCGTAAGCGTTGAGCCTTCAATGGCTGTGGAATGGGTAATAAGAGAATACAGATAGTACTATCATAGTCCACCGCTTCATTGATACCAAGTTTCTGAAACTTTTGGTATAACTGTTCTATCTCTTGCCAAACGCCTTGTTCCATTGCTTTTTATTTAATAGGCTTTATTCTTTTCAAAGGTAGTGTATTTACTATGTTCAGCCAAAGAAAAACATTCATTTAATATCGTATTTTTTGCACGTGTGGGGAAAATATGAGGAAAATTCAGATAAAAGAAAAAGCTAAGTAATTGACTATTCAATACTTATCTTTTTTCTTCGTACCTAGACCCGGTACAAACTATAGAAATCATAGGAAAATAAGAGAAAATAACCAACTGATTATCAGACGATTTATATTTTCCATTTTTGCCATTTTACACCCTTATTTTGTTACTTAGTACACTTTGAATTCTCATTTTCTTTCGCACCTTTGCAACATCGGAAAACAAAAGAAAATCAATCACTTAGCACTTTTTACCGATTATGTACCCAGATCGGGATAAAACCAGTAGCGTATGGCAAAGATAGAGAATAAAACGAAAGAAAACCCCAAGTTAGAGCAAAATAAGCTCTCGGATGGTAGAATCAGCCTGTACTTAGAGTATTATTTAGGTAGAGAAGAGAAGCCCGTTTTAGATGCAAATGGCAATCAGGTATATTATGAAGATGGCAAAATGCAAGGCAAACCCAAGTTTTCGGTGAAGCACAACAGGCGAAAAGAGAACCTGAATCTATATCTTATGGATAAGCCCCGTACTCCTGCCGAACGTCAACAAAATAAGGAAACACTGGGGCTTGCCACAAAGATACGTGCCGAACGTGAACAAGAGTTTAAAGAAAGTATGTTGGGATACCGCCTAAAGAAAGATTGTACCATCAACTTTCTTGATTACTTCCAAGCCTACATAGATAGCTATACAAAGAAAGATTGCGCATGGTGCAAATTGCACTTAGCCGTTTCAAAGACTTCCTGAAAGAGCAATACCCTCTTTATGAATGTAACATCAAACCTAAATTTATCACAAAGGATATGATAGTACAGTTTGTGGACTACCTGCAATCCCGTAGTGTTGGCGAAGGAGCGAAAAGTATCTATCAGCGTTTCAAGAAAGTGATACGCTATGCCATCGAACACGATGTGATACTAAAAGACCCGTGCAAAGAAGTAATTTGCAAGGTAGACGACCCAATGTTACGGAAAGATGTGCTTTCACTGGAAGAAATTCAGTCTCTTATCAACTGCCACTATGAGAATGAGAACCCGATGGTAAGACGTGCCTTTATCTTCTGCCTGTATTTCGGTTTACGCTTCTGTGATGTGAAAGACCTTACTTATAAGAATGTAGACTACTCAAACAAGCTATTGAAGTTTGAACAGAATAAGACCAAAGGGCATTCTTCTGCCAGTGGCGTAGTCATTCCTTTGAATGATGGTTTACTCTCTATCATCGGTGAAGCTCCTGCGAATGGGAACAAAGATGTTCTTATTTTTGACCTGCCGACTTATGAAAGTTGCTCCAAATCATTAAGACGTTGGGTAAAGAGGGCAGGAATTGATAAGCACATTAGCTGGCATTGTGCCCGTCACTCATTTGCAGTGAATATCCTTAACAATGGTGCTAATATTAAAACAATAGCCGGTTTGCTCGGACATAGCGGGTTGAAGCATACGAAGAAATACACCCGTGCAGTGGATAAGTTGAAGGAAGAGGCAATTAATAGTTTGCCCGAGTTAAAGCTTTGAGAATAAAAACAGTAACTTTGCACAAAGAGTAAAAATATGAACTTTGAATCGTTAGTTAATCATGCCAATATTAGACTATGATATGCTTGGCTTAGAGATTTGGCGGTCGGCAACCGCCAAATTTACTACACCCAAATTGGCGGATACCATCCGCCGAATTAGAAAAGCAAGATTCGGCACACGCTGTGTGCCAAATTCATAATGCTTAAAAATAGGCGTTCTCTTATACTAAAGATTGAATAGTTCCTTATATAAACAGCTTATAAATTATGGAATTACAGGTTATTCAGAATAAAATATACGAAGTCAGAGGTCAAAAGGTAATGCTTGACTTTGATTTAGCTGAACTTTATGGGAGTGAAACCAAACGACTGAAAGAAGCAGTAAGAAGAAACCTCAAACGCTTCCCCAACGATTTCATGTTCGAATTAACAAAAAAAGAGTTTGAAAGTTTGAGGTCGCAAATTGCGTCCTCAAACAAAAGAGGTGGTACACGATATATGCCTTTCGCTTTTACTGAGCAAGGCGTTGCTATGCTTTCATCTGTACTAAACAGCGAATCTGCCATCGAAATAAACATATCTATCATGCGTGCTTTCGTTACAGTACGTCAATACTTGTCTTCCTTAAATAGCACAACTAAGGAAATCGAAGAACTAAAACAACGCATGAAAATGTTGGAAGAAGGCAACGAAGACACAATAGCAGCAGTCAATGACCTTAGCGAAGATACCCGAAAAGAGCTTGACGATATTTACTTAGCATTGTCACAGTTAGCAGAGAAACAAAAGCATGTTAATAAACAAACAGAACGTAGACCTATTGGATTTGCTCACTATAAAGAAAACAACAAAAAATAGGTACTCAAATAAAAGTTGGCGAAAAGTCTTCTTTCTCTTTCGCCAACTTTTATTTCGCGATATCGATACAAATAAGTTTAGCTTATCTTAAGCACAACCTTGTTTTTTCGAGAAGAAAATAGAAATTCTTTCAAATATTATGTTGGATAAAAACTTCACTACTAAATTTAGCAAATACGAAATCCATCCTTCTAGCAAAAAGGGTATTTGTATTACGCTTAAAATTAATGTTGTGGTAATTCTAATACTTTAAACAAATTGAAAGGACCATTCATACATTTGTCCTTTTCAGCTATGTATTGTTTTCCGTATTTACTAATTACAAAACAACTCCATCCACTATTATATGTAGAGTATCCAAAATCACAGCCAAAGTCACTATATTCTAGGAAAATGGGAAGGAAGATGCTGGGATATAGAAGACTTCATTATTTCATTGAATTATCAAAGCAAGTTACAGTTAACAATCTATCCCCAACAATATCTTGCCCAGTCAGAACGTGAAGTTCAATTACAAACCAACTCCAATAACAATACAAATTAGCAAAATACTTAAATATACACCTATAATAAAATGTCCAAGAGAAGAAAAATCAAGAGAACAAGTTGATTAATTCTAAATATAAAGACCTGCAAACGACCAAAGTACACATTAATCTATCAGCAAACCAACGAGTTACGGGGAGTAGAAAAGAAAAGCGGAGAGAGTTTTTCAACTTTCTCCGCTTCAGTACCCAGACCCGCATTTGAAAATATAAATATAGATAAATATTTTGTTTTCACTTGTTTGGCTTTCATTTTCATAAATCACTGTAAATTCAATACTTATAAAAACGAATAGACAAAAATAATTTTATCCCACTTGAAATATTTTTAGGATAATTGGGAACAATTTGGGAACAAATCGCTATCTTTGCAGTGTTCAACCCAGAAATAGATTTGAAGCTTATGAAAGTGACAGCATTCATACGGAAAACGGCAAAGAAGAACGATTTGGATTCAAGAGCCACCATCTATTTTCGCCTACGCGATGGAAAGAAAGACATCAAGGCCGCAAGCGAGCTTTCTATCTGTCCAAACCATTGGAGTCCGGAAAAGCAGGGGTATAAAGACCGCGTGGCTTTGGTGCCGGAAAGCGAAAAAATGGACTTGAACCATAAAGTGCAGGCATTGACCCGGATGATTGAAAAAGAATATAAGGATGATGCCGACAGTGAATGGCTGGGAGAAGTGATAGACAAATTTCATCACCCGGACAAATATAAAACAGAGGAAGAATTGGCTGCAGAGAATCCGCCTTCCTTTGGAGAACTTTTCGATGAGTTTCTGGAGAAGCACAGTCTATCGGAAGTGAGGAAAAAGAATTTCCGTGTGGTAAAAAGGGCTCTCATGCGGTATGAACTGTTTGTAAAGGAAACAAAAAGGGGTATGAAGGACTATGCGCTTGACATCCATACTGTGACTAAAGACACGTTGGCCGACATTTGGGACTTCATGGAAAACGAGTATGTCTATGCCGAAGAATACCCGGAGATTTATGCGGCCATTCAAGAAAAGCGCACTCCGCAGCCGAGAGGCAAGAATACGCTCATAGATTGCTTCTCACGCATACGCACCTTTTTTATATGGTGTTATAACCAAGGAAAGACTATCAACCGCCCGTTTGACAAATTTCCGATAGAGGAATGTCTTTACGGCACACCTATTTATATTACCATACAAGAGCGCAACCAACTGTTTGAAGCCGATTTGTCAGACCGGCCACAACTGGCCATCCAACGTGACATTTTCGTTTTCCAAAGTGTGGTCGGTTGCCGTGTGGGAGACTTCTACAAGCTCACGAAAAAGAACCTTGTGAATGGAGTGTTGGAGTACGTTCAGGAAAAGACACGCAGCCATAATCCGCGCACAATTAGAGTGCCGCTGAATGATGTTGCCAAAACCATACTCGAGCGTTACAAGGATTACGACGGAGGCCCATTGCTTCCTTTCATATCAGAACAGAAATACAATCAAGCCATAAAGGAGACTTTCAAACTTGCAGGACTGAACAGAATTGTCACTGTGCTCAATCCACTTACACGTGAGCCAGAGCAGAAGTATCTATATGAGGTAGCTACCACACACATGGCGAGAAAAACTTTCATTGGAAACATGTACAAGAAAGTGAAAGACCCAGATTTGGTCTCGTCTGTATCGGGGCACAAAGAGGGGAGCAAGGCTTTTCGCCGATACAGGGAGATAGACGATGAGATGAAGCAGGAACTCGTGCATTTGTTGGACTAAATAATAGTAGGTTATGGCTCAACAGGATTTTGAAAAGTTTAAGCAAGAGATAAAGGAATGGCTTGATAACCATCCCAAGGAATACGACCGCTTCGTTGCGGAAGTCAATGATAAGTCGTCGACCGGATTATACAAGGTTTTCAATCTGGGCATGAAACTCGCACCCAAATTGATGCGCAAATATCGGACGGAATGTCATGGCGACCTTGCCGATGAACGGCTGATGCAGGATTATGCGGCAGATACCGATACCGCAAAATTGTTGGTCGATGAATTTCACAATGTGGATAAAAGTTCGATAGTACCGGCTATGCTGGCATGGCTTTATTATGGAAAGTGCTATGAGACAATGGTCAACCAACTCGAAGCGGAAACGCATAATCCGGCAAACAATTTCTTCGAGAGGAAGATTGTTTCAATGATGATTGGGATTGTCATCAAAAGCAGCATCCGCAATAAGATGCGGACAAAGGAAGATTGGGAAAACTTCAAACATGAGAAAAAGGTCATGGAAGAAGGGCGTGTGCTGGATTCATATATTGAAGAGTTGACACCAAAGGATGCAGTGGTTAAAGAAACATCATCTGATGCGGAACAACCAATGTGCTTGCGGAATTATTTGCTTGGTGACAAAGAAGAACTCTTGAAAAAAATAACGCTGAAAGTTTCCACACAGCATACAGGCACCGATTTGGCAAGGCTGTATTTTGCGTTGCAGGAAGAGCAACTTTTGAGCCGTTGCGATGTAACTACATTTCATAGACTGCTTGCCAACGAAATGCCGAACTGCGACTTGAAAAGCGTGCGTAACCTGCAAATAGCCATCAAGAAGTTGAACGACAGTACGAACAAAGGGAAAATAAAAGACAGTGGTATAGAGCGCACATTTATCAATGAATGGCGTGCCTATCTTACCGATACGGAGTAGAAAACCATTATGAACAAAAAACAGCTTATGGATATGGATAAAGATATTACCACAAAAGAAATCGATGCTGAATATTTGAAAGGCGTCATATACAACATCCGGGGAGTTCGCGTAATGCTTGATGTGGATTTGGCCAAAATCTATGGATATAGCACCAAGGATTTTAACCGCCAAGTAAAGAACAACATTGAGAAGTTTGAGCCGGACTTCATGTTTCAGTTGAGCAATGAGGAGTGCGAAATCTTGAGGTGCAAAAATTCCACCTCAAGTTGGGGCGGTCGCAGATATAACCCCTATGCCTTTACAGAGCAAGGTATATATATGCTTATGACCGTATTGAAAGGAGAGTTGGCAACCAAGCAAAGCAAGGCATTGATTCGTATCTTCAAGCAGATGAAGGACTACATCGTTGACAACCAGCCACTGTTGGGGCAAAGGGAATACTTACAACTGTCCTTGCAGACAACAAGAAACACGCAAGACCTACTTGATTTGCGCAATTCTTTATCCGCCATTGATGATAAGGTAGCCAACATCATAGACACATTGGGAAATGTCGTAACGAAGTCGGAACTGGCAAATGTCATGCTGGATTTCAGTAACCCTACCGTAAGGAGAGGATGGTTGATACTTAACGGCCAACCCGTAGAGTCGGATTTGGCCTACCAACAGATTTATGCGACTGCCAAGAAAACGATATTCGTAGTGGATAACTACATTGGGTTAAAGACACTGGTTCTTTTGAAGGAGGTTCCGAACAATGTGGATATAACAATCTTTTCCGACAATACGGGCAACCGACTGCATCAAGCGGAGTTCAATGATTTCTGCCGGGAATACCCCAATATCTCCATTTCATTGCATACATCCGGCGGCATATTCCATGATAGGTATATTGTCATAGACTACCAAACAGCGGATGAACAGATTTACCATTGCGGTGCTTCATCCAAAGACGGAGGCAATAAGGTTACAACCATTACAGCCGTGACGGATGGAGCTATTTATCATCCAGTGATAGACCAACTCCTGAATAATCCAGTGTTAGCACTGCGATGAAGGTATCTTACACAAAACAGATAAACGAGATTGATGCCACATCCATTTCGCTTCTTTCGTTTACGATTTCGTCGAAATAAGCGAAATACAAATTGTTGAACCTTAGCGAATTTAGATTATACTTTTGCACCATCGTTCCGATAAAGGGGCGGTGGTGCAATCGTTTATAATGCTGTCAAAACGGTTGCGCCGGACAACCTGGCAGCATTCATTTTTAAGTATGACTGATTTGATGCAGATTATTTCCAATGGCTCTGCCAATATCAAACTGGAAATTACAGGTGAGGACTTGCGCGTATTCTCGGACGAGCTTATCAACCGTGCGATAAACGAGGTGGCATTGGCTTTTCGGGCGGCAGATGAAGAACGCCTACTCAGTCGTGAAGAAGTCAAGGATATGTGCGGAGTATGCGATGCGACATTATGGCATTGGAACAAACGGAACTATCTGAAAACCGTCAAAGTCGGCAATAAGGTAAGATACCGTTTGTCGGATGTGAAACGTATATTGGGTGGAACTAATAAGATGGGCAGTAATGGAGGCAAATGAAAAGAATATTCCAGCTTCGGGCAAGGTGGAGGAAGAATATGTGCGCATAGGCACTACGCTATTTCGCATACTGAACCAGCCAATGATGAATGGATCATTTCGGAAAATGCGTGTGGAATGGAAGATGAGCACGTTCCGACAAGACCATAGCAAGGACGAGGTGGCGAAGATACCCAAATATGATGGATTCTGCACCATGCCCAGCCATACGGATTATCGCCATAACGTGAACAACTTTTATAACCTCTACGAGCCGATAACACATATTCCAGTAGCAGGTGACTTTCAGCATATCTGTTCTTTGGTGGAGCATATCTTCGGTGAACAGTATGAGTTAGGAATGGATTACCTTCAACTATTATATCTGAAGCCTACGCAGAAATTACCGATACTCCTACTTGTGTCGGAAGAACGGAATACAGGCAAGAGTACGTTTCTGAATTTTCTGAAAGCGTTGTTTCAAGAGAATGTAACTTTCAACACGAACGAGGATTTCCGCAGCCAATTCAATGCTGACTGGGCAGGCAAGTTGATGATTGTCGTGGATGAAGTTCTGCTCAATAGGCGCGAGGACAGCGAGCGGTTGAAAAACCTAAGCACGGCTCATTCTTATAAGATGGAGGCCAAGGGTAAAGACCGCTATGAGGTACAATTTTTTGCCAAGTTCGTGTTGTGCTCCAACAACGAGAATTTCCCCGTTTACATCGAGCCGGAAGAAACACGCTATTGGGTGAGAAAGATCAGCAGATTAGAAAAGGATGACACATCATTTCTTCAGAAATTAAAGGATGAGATTCCTGCTTTCCTGTTCCACTTGCAACATCGGGACTTAACTACCCAAGAAGAGAGCCGGATGTGGTTTGCACCGTCACTCATCCGCACGGCTGCGTTGGAGAAAATCATCCGTTGCAATCGTAGTCGTATTGAGCTTGACATGGCGGAACTGTTGCTCGACATCATGGATACTATGCAAGTGGATGTGGTGGACTTCTGCATCAACGACTTACTGGCACTCTTCAACTATTCCATGGTGAAGGTGGAGCGTCATCAGGTGAGAAATGTCTTGCAACAATGTTGGAAACTGGAACCTGCGTCCAATGCGCTGTCTTATTCCACCTACCAAATATCCGTGCTGCCGGGTCAAAAGTATTCTGCATCGCTTAAGAAAGTGGGACGCTTTTATACTGTTACCCGTGAAAATTTAAAAGACTACCGTTGAGCTTGTTGAATTTGATGAAACCTAAAAAAGAAACAGATTTTATGGCTTATATTACTCAACAAACGCTCAACAGGTTTCAACGAACGGTTCTGCCCACCAAAAGAGGAAAGCAGTAATGGACAGCCGTGCCCCATGCGAAGCAACCTCTCTTTTCTTCCCTATTTTCGTATTCCACTCAACAGATTCAACAAAATCAACGGTGGAGCAGATTTGGGGAATCTCGCAAATCATGCCAGTTGGAATGGCAAAATAACAATTACGTGTGGAGGGGTGGCAAGCGGTACCAAGATACGTATCATACGCATCTGTGGTGTAAAGTCTATTGCCACCCCTCCCAACCAAAAACATGAAAGCAAAATGATTACCAAAGTAAGATACAGCAAGAATCCGGGCAAGACCATCGACTACATCCTTAACCCCAAGAAGGGTGCGTATGTGGTCAGTGCCCGTGGAGTGAGCAGCTTTACCGATAGGAGCATACTCACCGGAGACTTCAACCGCCAGTGCTCGTTGCGCCCGTCACTCAAAGTGAAGGCCGTACACATTCCGATGTCATTCCATGTCAATGATACGGCCACTCTCGAAATCCATGCAGAAGAGATAATAGGGGATTGGATAAGGCATATGGAAAGGCACGGCTATTGCTTTGACCAGTTTATCATCGGTCGCCATCACGACAAGGATGATAAGAATCCGCACTTCCATTTTCTGGCAAACGTAGTGTTGGATGATGGCACACGTGCCAATCTTGCCAACATTGGAAAGGCGGCAAAGGAAGCATCCATTTCTGTAACTGAACAATGGGGACTGACACCAGCCAGCCATAAAAAAAGGATGCAGGAAAAAGATAAAACGCATTTAGCTAAAAATAGGAATCTGACAGCAGAAAATCATAATAACGGGCAACTGAACTATACAGAATGGAATAACAATCCTACATTCAATGAAGATACCAATGCTGATATCTCTGCAAATAATAATGACACGGTGGGGACAACAGCTGTCGATGGTAATTTAATGGAAGGCATGGCCGAGCTAATCATTCAACCGACAGTTGCCCGAATAGGCACAGGCAGCGGCAGCAGCGATAACACGCTTGACCGTGATAAAGACAAAAACAAACAGTGGAAAGGAGGCCGCAGAAGATGAAAACAAAGCATGAAAACAAGCGCACCAAGCGAAAGGAAATACAATTCAGCGAGGCCGAATATGCAGCAATCGAAGAAAAAGCCAATGCCGCCCGACTATCTGTAGCTGCGTTCATCCGCGAGGCAGCATTGGGCAAAGAATTGTTAGCCGCACTTACCATAGAGGAAAGCGAGCGAATGAAACGCACAGCCAACATCAGTTATAAGATGCAAGTTAATCTCAATCAGATTGCAAGGCTGGCAAACATCCACGGCTTGCCTTTTATAATGGATGCCATCCGAGAATACATCAGCCGCACCAACGAATATTTCAAGACTGGCACATGGCGTGAAATGGATTTGTCTGCCTACGAATCCGAGCAGAAACAAAAGGAACAACTTATAGCAAAAGTACGTGAACTCCAAAAAGAAAACGCAGAGTTGCAGAAAGCTGCAACGACCTATTACCTATACACGGCAGAAGGTGAACGGTTGTTCTGCGAACGCCACGATTGCCGGATTTATCCCGACAACAGAGGCATATATTGGCATTTCAAAGTCGCCGACTATCCTGCCTATACACTCCCGACTGAAATTAGCCGAGCTTATCTTAAACATGAAATTTCGATACGGGATGTGTATGTGCATTGGCATAAGAATGGAAGATAAACGGCTTATCTGAGTAATTTATTTCGCCAATTGGTATGATTAGGAATGTATATACACGATTCAGCATTTAATTTTTCAAGATAATCTCTAACTGCATGAGACATTTGGGAGTAATTAAACACATTCCTATCAGCTATTATTATTGTATGACTTTTAGCTCGGCTTGTTGCTACGTTAAATAGTCTTGTTTCAAGACTCCTGTTGATAGATGTATTTGGTATAAATAAGAGTGTAATATCGGTAGTCAATCCCTGAACTCTTGCTATTGTTTCTATGATGACTTTATTTCCTAATCCCAAGCGTAAGGCTATTGCTTTTTGGAGTATACGTGTTGTCTTGCGCAGGCAAGTTAAGACCGCTATATCTGTTTTGGGTTGTTCATTTAAAATAGAATATACGAGATATGTTGCCATATCAACTGCATGTTGGGGTGCGGCGTCTCCGATTTCCATATCTGTTAGTGCCAATGTTGGTCCGCCATTTTTATGTAAAATTTTTGAAATTGCATTTAACACCACAGGGCTGTTTGTTGATTTTGATACAAGAGTGCCATTGTAAAAATAGCCAGTATAGTAGGCACCTCTCTGTGGTAGTCTATAAGTGGCGGTTAGCTGGTATGTGGGATACATTCGTTTGTTTGTTATGGCTCTAAATCCCTCTTTGAAATCCTCAAACAAATTCGACTTAATTCTGTCCTCGTTGAGTGATACGACTGGTCCGAGTTGAGCAGTATCACCTACCCATAACTTTTTTTGGCCTATTTTGTTGGATGCAGCGAACATTGCAAGCAATGCCTGACTCGCTTCGTCCATTATGACAACATCAAAATCCCCTTCGTCTATCGTATTGGCTGCAAAACCGCTAACGATATAGTAGGTGGCCATAATAATAGCCCCTTTTATCGGAATCAGCTGTTTGAGGGAACATAGTTTAGGTAGTTCTTTTTGCTCATCAATGGTTAAATTTGATTTATATATTTTCCCTTGCTCCAAATTTTCTTTGACTGCCCCTTTTGCTGCAACTTCCATTAAAGCCCTATTTGTCAGCGCTGTTATTAGGACAGACTTACCCTCTGAACACAATTTTGCACATAGTTCTGCTATGAGTTGCGTTTTCCCTGTTCCAGGCGGTCCTTGCAGTATTGTGATTTCGGTTGATTGCATTTGTTTATAGACAAACAACGCAGGCTGTTCTTCCCTAATCAAAACAGGTTCGTTGACAACAATATTGTAGTTGTAATCGATAACATCACTTACCGATTGACTATAAGTATCCTGTAGTAATCGATAAAGATTTGCCAAATAATCTATGGGAGGCTTATTGGGGCCAAATACAATCAATGCTCCTGGTGCTTGGGAAATGTATTGGGCAAAGTCTATATCTATTCCTCTAAAACCCAATAGCACAAAACCATCTTCATTCGACTTTGCTTGCCATATACATACAGCCTCTGAACCCTTCAACCTATTCTTGAAGAGTTCCTCATAGGTTTTATCGCCCCACAATCGGTAATCCTGCATTTTTGCTGGCAAATACATGGCTTGTACATATTCTCCCTTGCGTGGGAATGACCTCGTTGCTCGAAACTTGACAATCATTTCGCCATTGTCAAATTTCATGAATTGCCCCATAAACAATTCTTCTCTTTCGTACAATAGGTAAAGAGCCTTGGCAGAGAACTTCTTGTCGAAGTTCTCTGCCAAGGCGATGAGTTCCATGTGTAGGAACTTCTGGTGTCTTTCTCTGTTATCAATCATTCGGGCAATATTAAAGGTGAAGAAGCTATAGGTAATTCTCCGGTAGTTTGTTCTGGTGCCATAAACCTTTCCCATTGATTAAGAATAGGATGAATGTAGCTCTCGAAATCGAATTGTATGCCCTTAAAGTATGCAAAAACTTTAGCAAGTTCACTGATATGCTTTGGATTATCAATATTCTCATTAGAAAATTTTATTGAAATCAATTCTTTGGACTTGAGAATCTCACGCAGGCTTATTGTCCCTATACCAGAACTCGTAACCACTGCAAACATGGCATTGGGCTTCATCAGTTGATTCCAGTCTTCGGGTGATATACATGTATTTCGCTGCCTTTTATTACTTCGTATCACAAGCGGATATTCTATCCCCTCTTTTATCACTCCATTAATGCAAGTCCAGCCATCCCATTTTTTATTAGAAATGTCATAACCATCATAGGACAGTCTTTGCAAAATTGCATCTTTTGCCTCTTCGAGGGCATTCCTCATTTCTTCCCGTGTAAGTCCACCGTGTGGAGCATCTTCTCCACTCATTATGACTTCTGTCTGATTTTCGGTTGCAACTATTTCTCTTTTCTCTTTTATAAATGATGTATCATACCCCTTTTGCTTGATGTATTCTTTAAGTTCCGAGAAATCTTTCATTTCAAGGATTGTTAAGAATATTGTGCTTAGTTTTTTGGAAAACCCTAATGCGGCCATAATTTCACCATGCAAAAGTTCCCGATTTGCCAATCCAAACTTGCCAACAAAGTAAAACTTGTTATTCTTTGAATATATGCTTTTGGGAATCCCCTCATTCCCATAGTAGATATATATTGAATCGGTCTGATAGAATTCCAAATTTGCGATAGTATCAATCAGCTTAGACTTTGTCTCTTCCCAAGTGTTCTCTGTAAAAGAGTTTCCTGTTGAAATTGATGTGAGGAAATCCACCTTGCGAATAAACATTGTGTTTATTTCAGGCAAATGTTTTACTCCGTTCAATTCCTCACGGTACTTGCTGATCATATTGACTCCTATCGCCATCAAGAAAGATGCAAACCTTTCATTTTCGAGATGCTTTGCGTGGAATACTTGATTACTTAGTTCTACCCCGGATAGCCGAGAAGAAAGTAGGTTTAAGGATTTTGGAAATTCAAAATAGCCTTCTTTAGATAGTATTTTATGGGATTGCCCCCATTGCTGTGCTAATATATAATCTGCAGTGTTGTCCGCAGAGAAGTCAAAAGTATCACTGATGTGTTCGTAGATTCTATTTATTTTATCTTTGTTTGCCGAAATATCTTCTTTTGATGTATCTTCTGATATTTTTTCCAAAACCATAAGATACTCTGATAGCGACAATTCTTTTTTGAATGGCAGCTTATTAACCCATTCATTTTCTAATGGTTCATATATAGCTAAGACAGGGAAATAGTGACCAAATACTTCTTTATTATATTTACTATTAATCAAGATGTCGCGAACTGCATAAAGATGCCCGTCAGATGCAGGTATAAGTTTATTTGTTTCGACCACCCACTCTATAAACGATTTAGAAAGGTAGTATGAACCACTTAATGCCGCTCTTTTTGTGTACCCCCAACCTGTACAGCCAAAAATATAGTCATCTTTGGGATCTGGGATAGCGCCACTAAATATCCTATTCCAAAAATGTATATAAAACTCATATAATAAGTCCGATGCAGGAATGGCTAGTAATGGTGACGATATAGCATAAACACATACACCTCCTGCACAACCAAGATAAAACTTACGACCATCCCACGATGTATTATATTCTGTCATTTTTGCACGCCGTACACATTCTTTGATTGTCGAGGACTGCATAACCCAAGAATCATCACCATATTTTACTGTCGTTAACTTTATATCATCATTGCATCCAAGTTTTTTTAGGAATAGAGACCATTCTGCATATTCAGATTTGTATACGGGGTATTCATCAGACACAAAAATGTCTTCAAAATATGTGTTTTGAATTTTGCAAATGGGATTGTATTCATCAGATAAGTATAATTCTGAAGCATATTTTAGATCCCCTTTAGTTGTCTTAATTTTTAATCTGCTTAGGCTCCTATCGCTAATATTATTGAATATATTTTCCTTTTTATTAGTGTTAAAAATGAAACGTAGAACATCAACAGCATTTTCTTTATTGATATATCTCTCTTTGCAAAGGACTTTCTCAATCACAGAAAGATTGGACATTTCTTGAACGCCTAACTCCTTCAACCAGTCTGTCATTTCATCCGTAAACAGATCTGCAAAGCTCTTGCGAATAATTTTGGCATCCGCAGATACATCCGGATTTTCATTTGAATATTCAGATGGAAAGAAAGAGTCTACAGGTTCTATGTGGTTAGAATTCTCGTCTAAAAGAATCCCTGCATAAGATACTGACCTTTTGAATTCATTATTTTGATTTTGAGAGAAGTCTTTAAGCCACATCAAAAAGGTCAATGACTCTTCATCTGTGAGGTCTTTAAGATATTCACTAGCATTTTCCAATAAAGAATGTATATGTTTCGTGCTAATATTTGCGATACAATTATACTTTTGCTGAAGTGCTTTCCCGACTTCAATAGAAATCAATGAAAAAGTATCTGCCCCCTGTAAGACTTCTGTCTTTACAAATAAAGCAAAGGTTTTTGGCGGAATTGCTGAATGAAGTCCGATATTGTCGGATAATGTTTCTCGAACCAACACCATTTCACCATTGATTGCCTTAACGAAAGGTATGGTATGCAACGCTTCATTTAAAGAGTTTGCGTATGCTTGTGAGAGTTCGTCATCCATTTTAGGATAAATAGGAAGGACTCTGTACCAATCGGGATAAGCCTGTGCTACATCAAACGCAATCCATTGCAAATAAATCTTAGGAAGCTGAGCAAATATAAATTCATTCCATACGCAATCTTTAACAATTTGCTGACGACCAGCATCAGTTATGAAATTTGCATTGACAATGAAATTCAGCCCAAACGAAAAAGATGTTGGGAGGTAAGTATACATCACAGCATCACTTAGTGGGGCGATGTTTTTGTCTCCATCAAGTGCTATCGCAAACGAAATTTCTACTGATTCCGATTCTTTTAGCTTAGTAGGAGTTTTGCTGTCATGAACGAGAGCGTCTTTTACTTCTGGCGTTAGTTTAACCTCTTCCGAGTAAATGAGCCAATTGTTCTGCGGCTCTCCGTTTTTAGACAGTGTAAGCACATTGTCACTCTGCTTTTTTGAAAGGCTCAATATTTCATTATCTTCTTCCCAGAAAGAAACTTTAAGGTCATCAACTTTCAAAAACAAAAGGAAACGAGTGTCATTTAAAAGCTTTTCTACTTTGTTCCTTAGCGATTTCTTGTTGGAAATTTCAATGTAAGTGGCTACATTGAAGTTGTTTGTATCAACTTCAGATGGAATTCCTGTTAATATAGGAATTATCTGCCACGGCATTTTGACATTCTCATATTCTGGCCCTTTTGATTTGGCAAAGACATCACAAGCCGCTTTGTCAAACTTGAAACATGTTCCATCGGTCCATACCGTAACCCGGTGAGAGTGCATGAACACAGATTTGAAACCAATCCCCTTGTAACCAATCTTTTTTGCGTCTGATGTCTTGTTCCCGTTGCCTATGTCACATAGCCCCTCTAAATCCCTTTCAGAGAAAGGTGTGCCGTTATGCATAAATACCAACGACCTGTCTGTAAGGACAATTTTGATTTCTAACGATGTTTGATATCTGGGATTATAACTATCGACTGCATTCTGCAATAGCTCAAAAATAAATCTTTCTTCTTCGGTATATATGCCCGAAGAAAGCAGTTCCAAAGCGTTGGCTGTAGTAGTTGCCTGCGAAGGATGTGAATATTCCGTTGTTCGCTGGTATATGCGTTCTATTACATTGTCCATACTGATGTCGTTTTATCTTAGTTGCATCAATTTCACTTACACAATTGTCATCATTACCTTTTGCGTATCTGTAGGAACCAGTAACTCCCTTATATCTACTTCGAGAATTTTTGCGATTTCGGATAAAGTCTCTAAGGTAGGTTGTGTGGTGTTGGTACACCATTTTGAAACAGTCCCTTGATCTTTACCTATTTGGTCGGCCAACCATTTATTTGATTTCTTCTTCTCAACAAGTATAACTTTTATGCGATTTATGTCTGCCATAATTGATATAATATATTTCGACGCAAAATTACAGAAAATTCTTCGGGATTGTGCCTAATTTGCTAAAATGTTGCGTGTTAAACCCGTTTTTGGTTGTAATATTCAATATCTTGTAATAATTATAAGGCAAACAATCCTCGCAAAAGAGGTTTATTGTCAGGAATTATTTTTTTTAGTGTTAGGACATCGCATGCTGCAGATGGCATTATTTTTCAGGGTATTAAGAATGGGAAGCCTGACCTTATATACTTCTATTGCAGACAGCGGATAAGGGAGGCTGTTTTGAAGCCATCCTATAGTTTAATTGTATTCAATCCCCCTTTAAAGGTCTGAACAATATGGTCGTGTGGGAACAAAACGGGAACAATGGGAGTAAAATAAAATCGGATAAGTATTGATGTTCAATTACTTATCCGATTTACTTGTACCCAGACCCGGGGTCGAACCGGGATGGAAGTGAATCCACTGGTGTTTGAGACCAGCGCGTCTACCGATTCCGCCATCTGGGCATTGGTTTCAAATGCGGTGCAAAGATACGGCTTTTTTTTGAACTTGCAAGAGTTTTATAAAAAAAAGGAGAAAAAAAGAATAAAAGATCGCATAAACACTTCTATTTTCAGAGAATAAACCGTATTTTAGCAGAAACATTTAAAACAGTCAATATCATGACAAGCAAAGATAATTATTGTGTCATTATGGGCGGAGGTATCGGCAGTCGTTTCTGGCCGTTTAGCCGCAAGACAATGCCTAAACAGTTTCTGGATTTCTTTGGAACAGGTCGTTCACTGTTGCAACAGACTTTCGACCGATTCAACAAAATTATTCCTACGGAGAACATACTTATCGTAACCAATGCGATATACGCAGACTTGGTAAAAGAACAACTTCCGGAATTAGATCCAAAACAAATCTTGCTGGAACCGGCAAGAAGAAATACGGCTCCGTGCATTGCATGGGCATCATATCATATACGTGCTTTAAATCCAAATGCCAACATCGTAGTTGCCCCTTCCGATCATCTGATCTTAAAAGAGGGAGAATTTTTAGCCGCTATAGAGAAAGGACTGGACTTTGTATCAAAATCTGATAAACTTCTCACTTTAGGTATAAAGCCCAATCGTCCGGAAACCGGATACGGATATATCCAAATAGCAGAGCAGGAAGGAGACAACTTCTACAAAGTAAAGACATTTACTGAAAAACCGGAACTGGAACTTGCTAAGGTTTTTGTTGAAAGTGGAGAGTTCTATTGGAATTCAGGCCTCTTCATGTGGAATGTCAATACAATCATTAAAGCAGGAGAAACTCTTCTACCGGAATTAGCATCTAAACTGGCTCCCGGAAGGGAGATTTATGGTACACCTGAAGAAAAAGACTTTATCGAAGAAAACTTCCCGGCATGCCCTAACGTTTCGATAGACTTCGGAATCATGGAAAAGGCTGATAATGTATATGTCTCTTTAGGAGACTTCGGATGGTCAGACCTTGGAACCTGGGGATCATTATATGATTTATCACCTAAAGATGAACAAAGAAATGTAACTCTAAAATGCGACTCATTGATTTACAACAGCAATGACAATATCGTTGTATTACCCAAAGGTAAACTTGCAGTGATAGAAGGTCTGGAAGGTTTTTTGGTTGCCGAATCAGATAATGTATTACTGATCTGCAAAAAGGACGAAGAACATGCCATACGCAAGTATGTGAATGATGCACAAATGAAATTAGGAGAAGATTATATTTAGTACTGTACGAAGTTAATTTCCTAAGTATACGAAGTTAACTTATTACAGCTAAGAAGTTAACTTCCTATAATTACGAAGTTAACTTTATAAGTGCCACGAAGTTAATAAGAAAAAGGGGCTGAACGTTACCGTTCAGCCCCTTTACTATTATTTAATGAAGGAAGAATTTTATTTGGCTGTTTCGTAAGCAGAACTAATAGCCTTGGCAATAGAAACAAACTCATCGTCTGCCAGTTTCAATTTTGGATTAGAGAAAAGCATATCCGATTCTTTTTGAATAGGAATCAAATGAATATGAGCATGTGGAACCTCAAGTCCGATCACTGCTTCACCCACTTTTTTACAAGGAAAAGCTTTTTCAATAGCACGGGCTATTTTTTTGGCAAAAACGTGCATTGCAGCTAGATCTTCATCACTCAAATCAAAGATATAATCAACTTCCTGTTTAGGAACAACCAAAGTATGTCCCTTCACCAACGGATTGATATCAAGGAAAGCAAAAAACTTTTCGTTTTCAGCTACCTTATAGCATGGAATTTCACCCGCTATGATTCTACTGAATATTGTTGCCATAATCCTAATATATAAAATAGGGCAAGCCCGAATATGGACCTGCCCTCATGTTAAAACGAAATGTTTACTACTTCAAGACTGATTTTACCCTGTGGAACTTGGATCTCAGCAACATCACCTACCTTTTTGCCAAGTAATCCCTGAGCAATCGGTGTGCTAACGGAAATCTTTCCTTCTTTCAGATTTGCCTCGCTTTCTGAAACGATGGTATAAGTCATTTTCATACCATTCTTGGTATTCTTCAATTCTACTTTATTCAGAATCTGTACTGAATCTGTTTTCAGTTTCGATTCATCAATAATCTTAGCATCTGCTATAACAGCTTTGAGTTTGTTGATTTTCATTTCAAGCATACCCTGAGCTTCTTTCGCAGCATCGTATTCGGCGTTCTCCGATAAATCACCTTTATCGCGCGCCTCAGCTATAGCCGCAGAAATTTTGGGGCGTTCCACTGTTTCCAGTTCTTTAAGTTCCGCCATCAATTTCTTGTAACCTTCTTCTGACATATAAGCCATGATGTTTTCCTCCTTTTATTTTTAACGGTCATATAAAACAAAAAAGAATTCCAACATGAGTCATGCTGGAACCCTCTTTTCAATTATTTCTTCGCAAAGATAACCTTTTAAATGACATGTGTCAAGCAAAAAGCAATGCTATGTAACATATTTAAACGAAATCTTCTAATTTATAACAACTTAAAGCATAGACTTGATAGTACCTTCCAGATCTTTCACCGTCTCCCCACGGGCCCTCAGTTCATTGTTTCGGTTGATCAGGAAGAAAGCCGGCAGGTTCTGTACGCCATACAAAGCTGCATTGGTTGAGTAAATTCCATTCTCATCGCGCACGCATACCCAAGGCAGATTATCAGCTGATGTTTTCCAAAAATGCTCGTCGGCATCCAATGAAACCTGATAAATCTCCAAACCCTGACTTGCATACTTATTGTATAAATCACGCAGCATCAAGTTATGAGGAGCTGCCACCGCACTTTGATAAACAGTAAAATCAAGCAGAACCACTTTACCTTTCAAGTCAGTCAGCTTACGGATATTACCTTTCATATCTCTCAAAGCAATATCAATCACACCGGTTTCTGCAATTTTTTCTTCCGGTATCTCAATGGTCTTCTGTTGTGGAGTACGGGTATTCTTCATACCTTTTATCACTATATTATATAGATTCTTTGAACGCACCGCGTGCGGATAAGTATTGTTCAGACTGGTAGCCACTGCACCAAAACATTTAATATCATCCTTATTATTCAACGGATCAAAGATCATATAATTGTTTAATTTCTGAAATAGTGCAAAATAAGCAGAAGCAGTATTGGGTGCCGCAAAGATATAATTGATTTTCACATCATCTTTATAATTTTTCAGTAGTACGGCCAAGCTGTCTTCAAAAACATCGTTACCCAATTGATGAGCCTGTGCAGCCTTTACCAACGCATCTACATCTTTTTGCAGACGAACCTGTTTCAGAGTCAGCTCTTTAATTTTTGCAGAGTTCTCCGATCCTTCCACTGTATAAGCAGTAGAGAAATCTGTATAAGGTGCTTGAATGCTAACAGTTTCTGTTGAGTCAACCGAGAAATTAATTACTTTATCTTCAACCCGTAAACGATAAAACTCAGGAGATTCGGGACGCAATTGTTTAAAACTGAATGAACCGTCTCCTTTCAATTTTATAGAATCCAAAGGCACAATTCCTTCAAGTCCGGAAGCTTCCAGATAAAGCATTTTTCCATCTGCTCCCGAAACATCTCCCTTTACATTAAATTTAGGGTCAGAATTACAAGAACTTAAAGCAAGAGCCACAAGAGCTACTAACGTTACTTTTTTCATAATATGCGTGTTATTTTTCAAGTTGCAAATATACTTCTTTTCAAGATTAGTCAAAGCATTTTGCCGCGTTCTTCGTTCCAAAATTGAAAAAAATCAAATTCCTGCTAACTTTTTATCTCATTTTCACGATATTAGTGCAATAAATGTATATCTTTGCGGGAATTTTGAAAGAAAGATATTAGATAAAACAATTTTTATGATTAACCCAATTGTTAAGACGATCGAGTTGGGAGATGGCAGAACCATCACACTCGAAACGGGAAAGCTGGCAAAACAGGCAGATGGTTCTGTGATGCTTCGCATGGGAAACACCATGTTGTTAGCTACTGTTTGTGCCGCTAAAGATGCAGTTCCCGGAACAGATTTCATGCCGCTTCAGGTAGAGTATAAAGAAAAATTCGCAGCATTCGGCCGCTTTCCTGGTGGTTTTACAAAAAGAGAAGGAAGAGCATCTGATTATGAGATCCTTACTTGCCGTTTAGTAGACCGTGCTCTCCGTCCTTTATTCCCCGATAACTATCACGCAGAAGTTTACGTAAACATCATCCTTTTCTCAGCAGACGGTGTAGATATGCCTGATGCATTGGCCGGATTGGCTGCTTCCGCAGCACTGGCTGTTTCAGATATTCCTTTCAACGGACCAATTTCAGAAGTACGTGTTGCGCGTATCGATGGTAAATTCGTTATCAACCCGACTTTCGATCAGCTTGAACAAGCTGATATGGATATCATGGTTGCCGCTACTTATGAAAACATCATGATGGTAGAAGGTGAAATGAGCGAAGTGTCGGAAGCCGAACTACTGGAAGCAATGAAAGTAGCTCACGAAGCCATCAAAGTACATTGCAAAGCACAGATGGAACTGACTGAAATGGTTGGTAAGACTGTTAAACGCGAATATTGTCACGAAGAAAACGACGAAGAACTCCGTAAAGCCGTTCATGATGCCTGCTATGATAAATCATATGCTATCGCAGCTTCCGGCAACAGAAACAAACATGAACGCCAGGATGCTTTCGATGCAATCCGCGACGAATTCAAAGCACAGTTCTCGGAAGAAGAACTGGAAGAAAAAGGTGCTCTGATCGATCGTTATTATCATGACGTAGAGAAAGAAGCGATGCGCCGTTGTATTCTTGATGAAGGAAAGCGTCTGGACGGACGTAAAACAACTGAAATCCGCCCGATTTGGTGCGAAGTAGGCTACCTGCCCGGACCTCACGGATCGGCTATCTTTACTCGTGGTGAAACTCAATCATTGACTTCAGTGACTCTGGGTACTAAACTGGATGAGAAAATCATCGACGATGTTCTCGCTCACGGAAAAGAACGCTTCTTATTACACTATAACTTTCCTCCTTTCTCTACAGGAGAGGCTAAGGCTCAACGTGGTGTAGGACGTCGTGAAATCGGACATGGAAATCTGGCTCACAGAGCATTGAAAAGAATGATTCCGGAAGACTATCCTTATGTAGTACGTGTCGTTTCAGATATCCTTGAATCAAACGGTTCTTCATCGATGGCTACCGTATGTGCCGGAACTTTGGCCCTGATGGATGCCGGTGTGAAAATTAAAAAACCTGTATCGGGTATCGCTATGGGATTGATTAAAAACGCAGGTGAAGAAAAATATGCAGTGTTATCTGACATCCTTGGAGACGAAGACCACTTGGGCGATATGGACTTCAAAGTGACAGGTACTAAAGACGGTATCACAGCTACCCAGATGGATATTAAGGTAGACGGTCTGTCTTACGAAATCCTGGAACGCGCCTTAAATCAGGCAAAAGAAGGACGTATGCACATACTCGGTAAAATAGAAGAAACAATTTCCGAACCACGTACTGAGCTGAAAGATCACGCTCCTCGTATCGAAACAATGACTATTCCGAAAGAATTCATCGGTGCTGTAATCGGCCCGGGCGGAAAAATCATTCAGGGAATGCAGGAAGAAACAGGTGCAACAATCACTATCGAAGAAATCGATAACGTGGGTCGCATCGAGATCTCAGGAACTAACAAGAAATCGATTGATGACGCAATCCGCTTGATTAAAGGTATCGTTGCTGTTCCCGAAGTAGGTGAGGTATACAAAGGTAAAGTTCGCTCTATCATGCCTTACGGTGCATTTGTTGAATTCCTTCCGGGAAAAGACGGTTTACTCCATATCTCTGAGATTGACTGGAAACGTCTTGAAACTGTAGAAGAAGCCGGCATTAAAGAGGGTGACGAGATCGAAGTGAAATTGATCGATATTGACCCGAAGACAGGTAAATTCAAACTTTCAAGAAAAGTTTTATTGCCACGTCCGGAAAAGAAATAAATAACAATACTCTTTACTGACAGAGTGATAACCTGGCTATTATTAATAGTCAGGTTATTTTTTTATGGACAATCAGTATAAAAGTCATTCTTTCATTTTGATATTACGAAAAGTTTATGTTGCTTTGTCATAAGAAAATCCAATTAACCTTTAAAATCTATTCATGCCAAGCAACAACAGCCTTCACACCATGGACTTATTCAGCCAGTTCTTTCAAGAAAACCAGAAGAAGTTTCTGTCGTTTGCTTATTCATACACCCGAAATAAAGCCGCAGCCGAAGATATTCTGATGGAAGCAATGGCCAGCCTGTGGGAGAATCGCAAAAAATGGGAAAAAGATTCCAACCTGCATGCATTGCTGCTTACTATCATCAAAAACAAATCACTCAATTATCTTGAACACGAACAAGTGCGTATGAAAGCTGAAGAGGTGATCAATACACATAAGCAACGTGAACTCGATCTCCGTATCTCCACCTTGGAAGCATGCGAACCTGCGACAATTTTCGATACTGAGATACAACGCATCGTATATAAAACACTTGAACAGCTGCCGGAACAAAGCCGCCACATTTTCATATTAAGCCGTTATCACAATACTCCCAATAAGAAGATAGCCGAACAACTCGGCATTTCTATCAAAAGTGTAGAATTTCATATCACCAAAGCATTGAAACTGTTGCGTCTCGAACTCAAAGATTATCTTATATCCCTACTTTTTTAAAAAAAACTTCATTTTCTTTTAGGGTTGTCCCAGGGTATCCTGTTATATATACAGAAGGAGGAAATAAAGCCTCTGACAATACATAAACTAAAAACATTTTATGGAACAGGAACTGCTATACAAGTATTTTAAAGGAACCACTTCTGAAGAAGAAGAAAGGCTGATTCTGGATTGGGTGGATGCCTCCCCCGAGAATCGGAAAGCATTTCAAAAAGAACGCATGCTATATGACATAGCCTTATTCACAGACGAAAAACAGATGAACCGGAAAGATAGAAAAGCCCGGATCATCCCTATGCTGAGGTGGAGTGCACGTATTGCCGCCGTAGTCATTGTAGCCATCAGTTTCGGATTCTTGTTTAAGAACTATCAGTATGAAAAATCAGCTTGCCAACAAACCATAACAGTACCTGCCGGACAACGCGCACAAATCACACTGGCGGATGGAACCAAAGTATGGTTGAACTCCAAATCGACCTTAACCTATGCATCCAACTTCGGTCGTAAAGAAAGAAATGTAGAGCTGGATGGAGAAGCCTATTTTGAAGTAGCCAAGAATAAAAAAATACCATTCTTCGTCAATACGGAGATTAATCGGGTGAAAGTGGTAGGAACCCATTTCAATGTCTGCGCCTACAAAGGCAGCAACGAATTTGAAACGACTTTAATTGAGGGAATTGTCGACATCTATCCGATAGGGAGTGATCAGGTAATTACCCGGTTGACAAAAGACGAATTTTTCGGATCGTACAATGGAAAATATAAAAAGACCACTTTGCCTTCGTACGAATATCTGAGATGGAAAGAGGGATTATACTGTTTTGATGATGCACCCTTTAACAGCCTGCTCAACAAACTGGAAAAATATTATAATGTGAACATCAGCGTGAGAAACCTGAACATACTCAACTACCGTTGTACCGGTAAGTTTAAAGAACAGGATGGCATAGAACATATCCTGAAAGTTATTCAGAAAGATCATAAGTTCACCTATAGTATCAACGAAGAGAAAGACAGCATCATCATTGAATAGAAATAAGGAAAGAGCTCAATATAAACCTTAAATTAGTACGAACCATTAAAACCAGATACGCATGAAAAAATAGAAAAGAAAGTCCATTATTCTCAAAAAAAGAGAATCGGAAAGTACCCCCATACTTTCCGATTCGAAACAGTCAAAAATCGACCTTAATCAATTTATTAACTTAACACGTTACAAAGATATGAGAAAAATTTCTTTGCCGAGGCATTTATGCCCAAAAAATTTTGTTTCAAAACAAATATTGTTAGCCATGAAGATCACTTTATTCCTTCTCTTTTTCGTAGCATTCCAAGCTTACAGTGAGAATGGATACTCTCAAAGCACTAAAATAAGCATACCGCGTTCTAGTCTGAAAGTAAGCGAATTACTATCAAAAATAGAATCTCAGACAAAGTACCTGTTCGTCTACAATAAAAAAAACGTAGACACCAGACGCTGGGTGAACGTGCAAGCCGATAACAAAGCTGTATCCGAAGTTCTCGACCAAGCATTCAAAGGTACCAACATTAAATATGTGATGGAAGGTAACAACATTGTTCTGACCAGAAACAATGATAATGCCATAACTGCACAACAGGACAGAGTAACCGTAAAAGGAGTTGTTACTGATCAGAATGGTGACCCCATCATAGGTGCCAATGTACTTGAGAAAGGTACTACCAATGGCTGTATCACCGATATGGAGGGCAATTTCACCCTCAATGTACCCAGTAACGCCACTCTTGCAATCACCTATATCGGTTATCAGCCACAAAATATCCAGGTGAACGGACGGCAGAGTTTCAACGTTAAACTGCAAGAGGAAGCCATGGCACTGGAACAGGTAGTGGTAACCGCTATGGGTATCAAGAAGAAAGAAGCTTCCTTGACTTACTCAACCCAACAAGTGGGCGGTGACGAATTGACCCGTGCCAAAGATCCGAATATGATTAATGCCCTTGCCGGTAAAACAGCAGGTGTACAAATCACTAAAAGTTCATCCGGACTGGGTGGTTCGGCCAAAGTTTCCATTCGCGGTAGCCGTTCGATCAGTGGAAACAACCAGCCTCTGTATGTTATCGACGGTGTACCGATGCTGAACAGTAGCAATGAACAAGCTTCCACAGCTATTGGTGGTACAGCCGACGCAGGTAACCGTGATGGCGGTGACGGTATCTCAAACTTAAACCCGGACGATATTGAAAGTATGAGTATCCTGAAAGGAGCCTCTGCAGCAGCTCTCTATGGCTCACAGGCTGCCAACGGTGTGATCTTAATTACCACAAAGAAAGGCAAAGCCGGTATTCAAAAAATCACTTTCTCTTCTAATCTGACTGTAGACCACGCCATTTGTTTGCCCGAATTCCAGAACAATTACGCCATGGACCCTGAAGCCAAAAACAGTTGGGGAAAGAATCAAACACTGAAAGATTATAATAACGCCGATAATTTCTTTCAGAATGGCGTAACAGCCATCAACTCCGTATCTTTTATGAACGGCAGCGAAAAGATGCAAACTTACTTCTCTTATGCCAATACTACAGCCAAAGGTATCGTTGAGAAAAATAAGATGCAAAAACACAACCTCAACTTCCGCGAAACGGCTAACTTCTTTAATGATTACCTGAAGCTGGATGCCAACGTGAACCTGATGACACAAACTATCAAAAACCGTCCCACCTCCGGTGGCTATTATATGAATCCGTTGGTAGGTCTCTACGGTTTCCCGAGAGGTGAAGATTTATCCGAATACAAGAATAATTTCGAAGTCTTCGATCCTGCCCGTAACATGAACGTACAGAATTGGTATACTTCTTATCAGGACATGGAACAAAATCCCTACTGGATTACCAACCGCATCAACAGTAATGATAAACGCACACGTGCGATCGCTTCACTAACAGCCAACGTAAAAATTACCGACTGGCTGAATATCCAGGCACGCGGTACAGCCGACTACACACACGACCAGTATCAACAGCGCATGTATGCCTCTACCGCTCCTGCCTTAGCGGGACAAAACGGACGTTACATCGACCTGAATCATACTGAAACATTGTATTACGGCGACGTCATGGCTATGGTAAACAAAAAATGGAATGACTTTTCATTGAACGGAGCCATCGGCGGCAGTATCAACAGTACAAATGTAAACTCCCTGAGACTGGATTCTAAAACAGCTTCCCTGTACTATCCGAATGTATTTACGGTAGCCAACATTAAAATGACACAGGCTGCCTACATCGACGAACAAATGAATCAGAAGCGAGTGTTGCAGTCTTTGTTCGGAACCGCTCAGTTGGGTTGGAAAGAGAGTCTGTACCTGGATGTTACCGCACGTAACGATTGGTCGTCGACACTGGCCTATACCAAGCACAGCAGTTTCTTCTATCCCTCGGTAGGTCTGTCATGGGTACTGAACAATACAGTGAAACTTCCCGAATGGATTTCTTTCGGTAAGATCAGAGGTTCTTGGTCTAAAGTTGGCAATGACCTTCCATTGTTCATCAGCAACACGATCCCTGGCAGCAATGATATCATCGGAGCAGGTGGTGCCATCGTGACTTACTCCAAAGCCCCCTTCAACGATCTGAAACCGGAAATGAGTACTTCTTATGAAATAGGTACCGAATGGAGATTCTTCAATTACCGGCTCGATTTCGATATTACTTATTACCGCACCAATACCAAAAATCAGTTATTCACATTGCCTTCATCAGCAGGTGCCGACTATAAATATTACATGGTAAATGCCGGTAATATACAAAACGAAGGTGTTGAAATCACTCTTGGAGCTACTCCGGTAATGAACGATGCTTTCCGTTGGAAAACCCAATTTAACTTCTCCACCAACAAAAACAAGATTATCAAGCTTCATCCGGATCTCAAGACATTCGTTTATGGTGACGAAAGCTTCTCTTCTTCTTACTCCATGCGTTTGGTAGAAGGAGGTTCATTCGGCGACATTTACGGTAAAGCATTCGAACGTGACGAAAATGGCAAAGTGGCATTTACTACAGATAAAGACGGAGACAAGATCCCGAACGTTATCGGTGGCGGCAATACAGAAAAAGTAGGCAACTGTAATCCGGACTTTATGTTAGGATGGAGCAATACATTCACTTACAAAGGTTTCTCACTCTACTTCTTGATCGATGGACGTTTTGGTGGCGATGTACTCTCACAGACTCAGGCCGAACTCGACCAAAGAGGTGTCAGCCTGAACAGCGGTAAAGCCCGAGATGCAGGATATATCAATATTGACGGAACACAAGTGAAGCCGAGAAAATTCTACACCGCAGTCAGTGGACGTGACGGATGTACGGAGTACTATATGTACGACGCTACCAATATTCGCCTCCGCGAACTCTCTTTGGGCTACTCACTCCCCCAAAGCTGGTTGGCTAAAGCCGGCGGTGCATTTAAAGATGTCCAGTTGTCATTTGTAGCCCGCAACCTGTTCTTCATCTCAAAGAAAGCTCCGTTCGATCCGGATGCCGTTCTTTCGACAGGTAACGATAATCAGGGTATTGACGTATTCGGCATGCCGACTACCCGTAGCTTAGGTTTCAATATTAAGTTCACATTCTAAAAGAGATTCATCATGAAAAACAATATCAAATATATAGCAGGCATACTCTTAGGAGGATTGATCGGATTTTCAGCTTGTACTGATTCTTTTGAGTCGTTCAACACCAACGAAGCAGGATTCGATAATGATAGTAAAAAACAGGATTTCAATTATTATGGCATCCCTTTGGGAATCATTCAGCAAGGAATCTACTTCAACTACGACTGGGGAAGCGGCAAGAACTGGCCTTTTCAGACCATGCAAAACCTGGGGGCAGATCTATTCTCGGGATATGTGCATGACTTCAATCCCTTCAACGAAGGAAAGAACAACAGCACTTACTACATGATGGACGGCTGGAACGGTTCTACATGGGATAACACCTATGGATACATTATGCCGGAAGTACAGAAATCAGAGACTATTAATGAAAAAGACAATATAGGATTCTACGGTATTACCAAGATACTGAAAGTGGAATTAATGCACCGCTTATCCGACCTGTATGGACCGATCGTCTATACTCAGTTCGGATCAAAAACGGGTTCTACACCCGATACGCAACAAGAAGCATACAAAGCTTTCTTCAATGACCTGGATACAGGTATTGCCAAGATACGTGAATATCAGAAAGCCAATCCGGACATTGAGAGTTTTGCAAAATTCGATATCCTGATGCCGCAGGGAAAACGCACATTCAGCGAATGGATACGGTTCGCAAATTCTCTCCGTCTGCGCCTGGCTGTCCGTATTGCCATGGCGGACTCTAAGCTGGCTGTGGCAGAAGCCCAAAAAGCACTTACGGATGAAGAAGGATTGCTGGAAGGCAATGATGAAGTCGTAGCCGTTTCTACCTCATCAGGTTATACTAATCCTTTCGGAGAAATCAATAAAGCATGGGGCGAAGTGTTTATGAACGCCAACATGGAGTCTCTATTAGTGGGTTACGAAGATCCCCGCATGGAAAAGTATTTTGATAAAGCAACCGGCTCTGATGCAACAAGCCTTATCGACTATAAAGGTACTTACAAAGGTATCCGCCAAGGAACAGGCTTTAGTCATAAAAACTACAACGGACATTCAAAAAGTACCATTACCCAACAGACAGACGCCGTACTGATGACTCCTGCCGAAGTATGGTTCCTGCGTGCCGAAGCAGCTCTGCGAGGCTGGAGCAGCGAATCGGCGAAGGATTGCTATGAAAAAGGCGTAAAAGCATCATTTGCACAATGGGGTGCTGCCGGTGCCGAAGCATATCTGGAGAGTGACAGAAAGCCATCCGACTATGTAGACGCTTTCAAAGCAGCCAATAATGTGAAAGCAGTCAACACACTGACCCCCAAATGGGACGATGCCGCCGGCAATGAAGACAAGCTGGGACGCATCATTACACAGAAATGGCTTGCCATGTTCCCTGAAGGAGGAGAAGCTTGGGCAGAACAACGTCGTACAGGCTATCCGAGACTATTCCCTGTATTGGTCAACCAAAGTGAAGGTACGGTAGATACCAACCTCGGACCACGTCGACTGAACTTCTTCGTAGGTATCAAAACGACCAATCCCGAGCAATATACCCAATTGGTAAATGCATTGGGCGGAATCGACAACTGCGGCACTCGCCTGTGGTGGGACACCGGAAGAAATTTCTGACACACAAAGGTATAAATTTTAATTAGTGGGTTTTCTTCGTATTAGTTGCGGGGAAAAGATTGGGAAGGGGCAAAGTCGAGGGGGACTTTGTCCCCTTTTTTATTAAAAACAGAATCAAAATAACAAAGAATGAAGAATCCAGATCATGATCTATAACAGATTAACAATAAGCACATTACTCACCACAAGACGTTTCAAAAGACGTTCGTCTGATGCAACAAAGATAAGATGCTTTTTTTACTTGTGCAAATCTTTTCGCATCGTTTTAATTATCAGTCATTTATCTATTCCCTTTGCATTTTGTACAGAGAGCAAGAATCCTGTTTCAAAAGACGAACGTCTTTTGAAACACCACCTGTGTATTCAAGACAGTTATATCTGATTGGAATACACAAACTTACGCATAATAAAAGTTGTATCAAACAGTCTTTACCGACTTATACCCTTATGTATAAGTCGGGCAAGAGATTTTGATCTGATTATTCATTAAATAAATTTAGAATGAACAAACTTTTGATTATGCGGACACACCTCCTATGGATCGGAGTAATGACGGCATCCAGCCTTTGGTTGAGCGGATGCACGCAAGAAGAAAAGTATCCATTTTTTCCGGAAAAAGGTTATGATTCCGGTACTGTAATCCCTATTAAAATCAGTATGGCTGAAAATGGAGAGTACGATTCCTATACTCCGGAAAACGACATGGCTCCTCGTTACAATGCTCCTCTGATTGCCGAATGGGCAGGAGTACAAACTCTAAGCCGTACCCGTACAAAAGAATCTCCGGAATATAATGGCCCCAGAATCGCATCTATGGAACTGACAGAAAATACTCCTTCCACCCTAACTACCCGTGCAAACACTCTGTCTACAGGTGTTTACTTTCGTCTGATCGTGTTCCGAAAGTCAGGGAATAACTATGTGTTCCAATCGGCTGCAGACTATACCTCAAATGGTGCTTCTTCACCTGTACTGAAGAAAGGAAAATTACTCACACGCTCAGGAACGATCCGGGTCATCGGATACTCATTCAATACAACTGCGGCATTGGGGGATATCCCCGCATCATATACATATAATACCACCAAGATAGATATCCCCAACATGAATAATGACTTTATGACTTATGATTCAGGAGACATAGCCAATGTGAACAGTCTTAATTACAATCTTCCGGTAACATTCAAACAGAAACTGTGTAAACTGACAATAAGCATTAGTGTAACAGGCTTCACAAGTAATACCATCAGCGGGTGTACAGGGGTATACATAAAACAGGGAGGTAATTCAACCTCGTGGGTAATTGGCAGTTCAGCAGTGGCTGCTAATACCAGCAACACAGCTTCATTCAACCCAAACACTAACCAGACTACTACGATACGCATGGTTCCTTTCGCAAGTGCCCGGACAATAACAGTACACTTCAACAAGTTGACAGTAGGAAATCTAATTGCCAATAATGCGGATAATATAGATATTGCTTCAACTCAGAGTGTCCAATTGAAAGAGGGTATGAGCTATACAATGAAAATCCAGTTTAAGAGAAGCCCCGGAATAAATGTTCCGGCAGGTAGCATCAATCTGAGCAATCCGAAAAAAGCATGTACCAATGATGATAAGCAAAAGTTATCAAAATTGGTATTTGCCGACGGCAATTTAAAAAGTACCGGTGCAAGCAACAATTATGTATGGGCAACCAACAAAGAATATGGCTACTATTACCAATGGAAAAAAGACTATAATGGAAACAACATCGATCCATGTGCCAGACTAAATCCCACAACTTATGGTAGTGGTTGGCGGCTACCTACACGCAATGAATTAGAAAGATTGGGAAGATGCAATAATGTAAAAAAGGTCTCTAATGGAGTGAATGGTTTGTGGTTCCTAAATGCCACAACCGGTATTTTTTTACCGTTAGGTGGCTGGCGTAATAATAACTCGGGAACAACGGCAGAAGACTGGCCTGGAACGTTTGGTCAATATTTTACAGATGAATCAATTAATACTAATGATTGTTATAGATTGGATATATCTCCCGGTGAAGGTAAAACCGATGTCAATAGCACATCAAAGAAAATGGCATACACAACTCGTTGTGTCAAAGGACCTAAACTATAATATTTCCCCTTAAATAAAAGAAGAGTAAAAAAACAAAGACAGAAACAGTGGTGATAACCTACTGCCTGTTTTTTCGGAGATATTCCGTAAATTACAAAATACAAGGCAACTAATTCATTTCGAATCAGTTGCCTTATTTATATTTTAATCATTTCTCCAAAAAATTCCGAACACCTCAATCGAGGGAGAAGTCTAAAAGAAATCCCCTACTATTAGATAGTCAGTACAACTCGTCAGGAATCTATTATGAACCAACTTTGCAAGCATTGCCATACCCTGGATACACCAAGTCTTTCGATATTAGCAACCCTAAATACTCTGATAGTAACCGTCCAAAAAGCAAGTATAAAACTCAAACAAAAGAAAAGTTCACTTCTCTAATAATAAATATCTTATGTTATAAGAATCATGTTTCAAAAGACGTACGTCTGATGCAACAAAGATAAGGCGCTTTTTTTATCTGTGCAAATTTTTCTACATCGTTTTAATTATCAGTCATTTATCTATCCTCCTTGCATTTAGTGCGGAGAGTAAAAATTGTGTTTCAAAAGACGTACGTTTTTTGAAACACAATTGTGTATTCAAGACCGTTATATCTGATTGTAATACACAAACTTACGCATAATAAAAGTGGTATCAAACAGTCTTTCCGGACTCATACGAAGATGTATAGGTCCGCAATGCATCTTTGATACGATTATTCACTTTAATATCTTAGTATATGAATAGAACTTTTATTATGCGAGAGTGTCTCGGTAAAGCCTTATGGCTGTGTTTTTGCCTTTCGATAACAGGATGTGCGGAAGATGACAGAATGACTCCCCTGTCTGCTGACAGCGGGGATACTGCCGACGAGTTAATTCCTATCCATATCAGTCTGACAGGTGACAACGACTATCATTCTTCCTCTTTTAACGACGCTTCGACCCGTAGCCACTCTCCCCTGATCGCCGAATGGGTGGGGGTAAAAGCTTTCTCACCTACACGCACAGGAGAGCAACCGGACTATGACGGTCCCCGGATAGCCTCGATGGAACTGACGGAAGATACCCTACCCCGTGTAAGTACCCGTGCAACAGTGCCTGCGGGAGTCTATTTCCGGCTGATTGTTTTCCGGAAGTCCGGAAGTGACTATGTCTTCCAGTCGGCTGCCGATTACACCTCCAATGGTACGGGCACTCCTGTACTCAAACAAGGGAGACTGCTGACACGCTCGGGAACGATACGTGTGGTGGGTTACTCCTTTAATACCACTACAGCTGCCGACTTGGGAACTATGCCTTCCACGTATGCCTACAACAGCAGCACAGTGTCTATCCCTAACATGAGCAAGGACTTCATGACCTTCGATTCCGGAGATATAACGAATGTAAATAGCCTCAGCCACAATCTTCCGGTGAGTTTCAATCAGAAGTTGTGCAAACTGACAATTACCATCAGTCCTACCGGATTTCCAAGCAATACGATCACCAATTGCACGGGTGTATATGTAAAGCAAGGGGGAAACTCCACATCATGGAAGATCGGCCCTTCGACCAATGTGGTGGCCGCCAACACGAATAATACGGCGGCATTCAGTCCGAGCACGACCCTAAGTACAACCATACGCATGGTTCCGTTTGCAGGGGCCAGAACGATAACAGTGCATTTCAATACACTGACGGTAGGCGGACGGATTGTGAACAACAACACCGAAATCACGTCCACCCAAAGCGTACAGTTGAAGGAAGGGAAAAGCTATACACTAAAAATACAGTTTAAAAAGGGACCCGGAATCAATGTGTTGGAGAGTGATATAAACCTTACAGGTAACGGATGTACGGCTCAGGATAAGAAAGACCTGGCCAAATTGATATGGGCGGACGGGAATCTGAAAAGTACAGGAGCGAGTAATAATTATGTGTGGGGAACCAATTCAGAATACGGATATTTTTATCGATGGCATCAAGATTATAATGGAAACAATATAGATCCATGCGCAAGACTTAACCCTACGACGTATGGTTCAGGGTGGCGACTGCCAACAAAAAACGAATGGACAAAATTTGCAAGATGCTGTAATTTAAACGCCAAAGTAACTATTGGAAGTGCAAATGGAGTGTGGTTCTTGAACTCAACAAAGGGAGTATTTATGCAATTAGCCGGTTGGCGTGACTCTGGTGCAGGAACATCCGCAACAACCTGGCCCGGTACTTTTGGCGATTATCACTCTGAAACAGCAGGCTGGGTGTTAGATATTGACTTGGGATTTATTCGCGTGCATGACATAGGCGCCACATCTGCCGGAATGACTGTCCGTTGCGTAAAAGGTACCAAACAATAATATTCACTTTTAAACTTAACAAATCATGAAAACAGAACTCAAAGGCTGGCTTGCGGACAATACCGTAACCACCGACAACAAAGAAGACAAAATCCTAGTATTGGAGAGCGCCGGAACCCTGACACTATCCGATGTACTGGATGAAATGAAGAAAGAAGATACCGGCTTACGGGCAGAGACTTTAAAGCATGCCGTCGATCTTTTTCAGCGTACAGTATCGGAATTGGTACTGAACGGATACTCTGTCAATACGGGGTTATTCCGTGCTGTTCCCCAGTTTCGCGGTGTAATAGACGGTGGAGTATGGAATCCTGAGAGAAATTCTATCTATGTTTCCTTCAATCAGGATAAGGATTTACGTGAAGCTATCGCACGAACCGGCGTGAAAATTCTGGGAGCCAAAGGCGATTCGGCCTATTTCATCGGTGGTGAAGACGCCGCCACCCGTGCTACGGACGGTAGTGCGACTGCAGGACGTAACTATCGCCTACAAGGCAAGAACATCAAAGTAGCAGGTACAGATCCTGCCGTAGGTATCGTCTTGATTGATGAAAAAGGCACGGAAACGAAGCTACCGATGGATATGATAGCAGTAAACAACCCTTCGGAAGTACTGGTACTCTTACCGGCAGACCTGACAGACGGAATATACAAACTGCGACTGACCACACAATATACCAGTGGCAACCGGCAACTGAAGACACCACATGTCATCAGCCAAACCATCGTAATAGGCAATACAACCGAGGGCGACGGAGATATTGTGGACGACCCGACAGCATAAATCATACCGCATCACTTCCCTTATGCAGGGGTGCATCGATATCTTGTGCAGTTCTGCACAAGGTGCCGGTGCACCCCTGCACAATGCGGCAATGCAACCAAGCTCTAAAATCACTGATAAACCTGTACCGGAAGTTCTCCCCTTAAAGCCCCCAAAGCATTCAATGCCAAAGCCTCCATCTCATCTTCTCCCGGATACACGAAAACGGGAGCAAGGAAAGAGATACGTTCCCTTAAACGGGAAATTACATAATCGGAATAGGCAATGCCTCCGGTCAGCAGGATGGCGTCTACCTTTCCACATAAAACAGTAGAGGCAGCACCGATACTTTTGGCCACATTGTAGATCATGGCATCGAGCACCAACCGGGCATGGTCATCACCTGCCTCAATGAACTGAATAATGGCAGGAATATCAGTAGTTCCCAAATGGGCGGTAAGCCCGGCACGACCCGAAATTCGTTTCTTCAATTCATCTTTGGTGAATTTCCCGCTGAAACAAAGGTCTATCAGTTGTCCGGCAGGAAGAGTTCCGGCTCTTTCGGGTGAGAAAGGCCCTTCGCCATCCAATGCATTATTGGCATCGACTGCACGCCCATGACGATGGACTGCAACGGAAATGCCTCCTCCCAAATGGCAGACGATCAAATCAAGATCTTCATAACGAGTGCCATGTTCGGCAGCATAACGACGGGCAATAGCTTTCTGATTCAGTGCATGCCAGATAGTGATACGCGGCATCAAAGGCGAACCGGTAATACGGGCAACCTCTTCCAGTTCGTCCACCACACCCGGATCTGCAATAAACGCCCGGCATCCGGGTAAAGCTGCGGCCAATTCATCGGCTATCAAACCTCCCAGATTGCAGGCATGTGTACGCATAGCGTGAAGGGTATCCCGCTTCATGGCTTCGTTAACCTCATAAACTCCACCGGGAATAGGCTTCACCAAGCCTCCGCGTCCAATGACAGCATCGAACTGGAAAGGAATATCGTTTACCTCCAACTCTCGGAGAACAAGCGATTTACGAAATTCGAACTGATCGATCACCCGGGGGAAGGCAGACAACTCTTCCACCGTATGGCGGATGTTGCGTACCAACAAAGGAGTTTCATTTTCATAAACAGCGATCTTTGTTGAAGTGGAACCGGGATTGATAACAAGGAGCCTTTCCCCCCGTCCATTCTTCACAGAAGACGGAGTAGAGCTTATATTCAGTTTATCCATATTCTTAGTTTAATTATGATCATCATTCGGAGCATCTTCCTCTCTCTGCCGACCGGGTAGAAGCTGTCAGACACGCCATCGCAATACTATAATACTTGGAAAGTCCGGAATCACTGCGTGACGGTAACACCACCGGGCAAATGGGGCCTTGCAGCAATCCTGCCATATCGGCTTTGGCAAACAACGAAACAGATTTATAGAAAGCATTGCCCGACTCGATATTGGGGAATATCAATACATCGGCCTGTCCGTTGATGGGCGATACAATTCCTTTAATATCCCCGCTGGCCTGCTCGCAAGAGGTGCGTACATCCAACGGACCATCGATAATCACATTACCAAACTCTCCGGCTTCGGCCAACTCCACAATATTAACATAATCGAGCGAATGGGGAAACTTGGCACTTACCTTCTCCGTACAATGGATCAAAGAGATACGGGGTTGTTCTATCCCAAACCGCCGGCAAGTACAGATGGCATACCATATCATCTCAATGCGTTGTTGCAAAGTGGGACGAGGAATAACAGCGGCATCTGAGAAGAACAATAATTTATCATATGTCGGAATCTGCATTACGGCCAAATGAGTCAGAATCTTCCCCTTAGGCAGCAGGCCTTTCTCCTTGTCGAGAATGGCATGAAGCAAATTGTCAGTATTGATAATACCTTTCATCAGAATATCGGCTCCCCCTTCCCGAACAATACGAACAGCTTCACGCGCTGCCTCATCGGGATCTTCAATGTGGAGGGTCTTCACATATTCCGGGTACTTCTGCAGACTGGGATACTTTTGCAGGATGGCCGAGTCACCAATCATCAGGAATTCCGCAATCTCTTCGTCGAGTGCACGGGCAATGGCATATTCTGTATTCGGATCGTTGGCACAGACAACGGCAATCCGTTTCCGTCGGTTTAAGGTTTTGAGATGGGCTGTCAGTTGGTCAAAGTTTCTAATAGGTTCCATAACGTTAGATTTTTAGCAAATATCAGAAAAAGGATCGAGAAGTACATCATGGAATACTGAAAAAATAGACAAACCGAGTAACATTTTGATATAATACAACGCTTTCATTTCTACGGATGCAGGTAATTTCGTTTTTTAATGTAAATTTGTGTCCTGTTAAACTCCTATAATCAAACAGAACCATGAAAACAAAAACATTTCTCGCTCTTTTCTGCCTGTTGTGTATCAGTTCAGGCTTTTCATCGTGCCAACGTCATTCATCCGACCAGTGGAAATTGGTTTGGGAAGATAATTTCGACCAGAAAACAGGCTTTGATCCACAGGTCTGGAGTAAAATACCACGTGGCAAATCGGACTGGAATAACTATATGACCGACTTCGATTCCTGTTTCGATATGCGTGACGGCAATATGGTGCTGCGAGGCATCATCAATTACAGCCAGCCCAATGATACAGCACCCTATCTGACCGGAGGAATCTACACCAAAGGGAAAAAAGCATTCAGCAACGGACGCCTCGAAATACGCGCCAAACTGAACGGTGCACGTGGTGAGTGGCCAGCCATCTGGATGCTCCCGATAGATGCTCCCTGGCCGATGGGTGGAGAAATCGATATCATGGAACGTCTGAATCACGATACAATCGCTTATCAGACTATACATACCAATTATACGTACAATCTGGGTATCAAAGACAATCCGTTATCACACTCCGTAGGTGCGATCAATCCCGACGACTACAATGTATATTCAGTAGAAATGTATCCGGACAGCATTGCATTCTATATCAATGACACACATACTTTCACCTATCCCCGCATCGAAACAGACAAAGAAGGGCAGTTTCCTTTCGACCAGCCTTTCTATCTACTGATCGACATGCAGTTGGGTGGCTCGTGGGTAGGGGCTGTAGACCCGAAAGAACTTCCGGTGGAGATGTATGTAGATTGGGTAAGATTCTATCAGAAAGAGAAATAGAACCTTTTTACCCTACAAGCGTTAAAGACAAATCAGATATCAGCTTATTAAATCACTTTATTAAATGAACTTACAATTTCCCCCATTTCTGCACGAAGGCGATAAAGTAGCCATCGTATCGCCTTCAAGCAAAATAGACAGTATATTCCTGAAAGGTGCCAAGACGCGTCTCAGCTCCTGGGGACTTACTCCTGTCATGGGAGATCATGTCCGAAGTTCATGGGGCTCGTATGCCGGTGCCACCCATCAGCGCCTCAAAGATTTTCAGGCAGCCATGGACGATGAAGAAATTAAGGCCATCTTGTGCAGCCGTGGTGGTTACGGAGCGGTTCACTTGCTGGATAAGCTGGACTTCACACGCTTTCGTAACCACCCGAAATGGCTGATCGGGTTCAGTGACATCACTGCGCTCCACAACTTATTTCAATACAATGGTTTTGCCTCACTCCATGCTCCCATGGCACGCCATCTCGCTGTAACAGGAGAGGAGGATCCATGTTCATTATATCTCCGCGACATTCTTTTCGGTAAACTGCCCGGATATAAATGCCACCGCCATAAGTTGAATCATCTGGGACAGGCCAAAGGCATCCTGCGAGGCGGCAACATGGCTGTGTTCCACGGTCTCCGCGGAACACCATACGATATTCCTCCCGAAGGTACGATCCTCTTCATCGAGGATGTGGGCGAACGTCCTTATGCCATCGAACGCATGATGTATAACCTGAAATTGGGAGGCGTACTTGAAAAGTTATCCGGACTTATCATCGGACAATTTACCGAATACAAAGAAGACTATTCACTGAAAAAGGACCTTTACAGCACACTGGATGCCTTGGTGAAGGAGTATGACTTCCCCATATGTTATGACTTTCCGGTGGGACATGTGACAGAGAACCTACCACTAATCAACGGTGCGGAAGTGGAGTTCGTATCCGGAAAGAAAGGAGTGGAATTGTTAATAAACCCTCCTATCTGACTCACCCTACAGTGAAAATCATTAATTTTGAGGCTTTAAACTCCAAAAGCATAATTATGAAGAAAAGAAACTCTATGTTCATACTGTCAGCTTTCATCCTGTTTTCTGCTTTCTCCTGCGGAACAAACGGCAGCAAGACCACTTCGACCGACATCACCGAGAAAAAGGTAATTGTCCAAGTGCCCCAATTTGACGCAGACAGTGCTTACAAGTACATACAGGCGCAAGTCGACTTCGGACCGCGCACACCAAATTCTAAAGGTCATGTTGCCTGTGGAGACTACCTGGCCGCCAAACTGGCCGAACATGGAGCCAAAGTGATCAGCCAAAACGCTGAATTACCCGCATACGACGGTACACTGCTGAAAGCACGCAACATCATAGGATCTTTTAAGCCCGAAAGCAAAAAACGCATCGCACTCTTTGCGCATTGGGATACCCGTCCATGGGCCGACAATGATCCGAATGAAAAGAATCATCACACACCGATACTGGGCGCCAATGATGGAGCAAGCGGAGTGGGTGTATTACTCGAAATTGCCCGCCAGATCAACCAACAGCAACCGGAACTGGGAATCGACATCATCTTTCTGGATGCGGAAGATTACGGAGCACCTCAGTTTTATACAGGCGAACATCGGGAAGACCAGTGGTGTCTCGGCGCACAATATTGGGCACGAACCCCGCATGTAGAAGGCTATAATGCCCGCTTCGGAATTTTACTCGATATGGTGGGCGGCAAAGATGCTACTTTCTTTAAAGAAGTATATTCCGAGAAATATGCCAAAGGTATCAACAAGAAGGTATGGAAAAAGGCTAACGACGCCGGATACGGACGTTACTTTATTAACGAAGTAGGCGGTCAGATCACTGACGATCATCTGTTTATCAATCGCTTGGCAGGTATCCCGACTATCGACATCATTCCAAACGACGAAAATTGTGAACTGTCCAGCTTCGGACCGACCTGGCACACCGTGAATGACAATATGGATGCCATCGACCGCTCTACACTCAAAGCTGTGGGACAAACGGTACTGGAAGTTATTTATAACGAGAAATAATTATTTATCATGTCAATCAACGAATTACAAGACGAAGTCGTTGCTGAATTCAGCGACTTTGATGACTGGATGGATCGCTACCAGTTACTTATCGACTTAGGAAACGAGCAGGAACCGCTCGACGAGAAATATAAAACGGAACAGAATCTGATTGAAGGTTGCCAAAGCCGTGTATGGCTTCAGGCAGACGAAGTAGACGGGAAAATTATCTTTAAAGCAGAAAGCGATGCACTGATCGTGAAAGGCATCATAGCACTGTTGATTAAAGTCGTATCGGGACATACACCCGACGAGATTCTTAATTCGGAACTCTACTTTATCGACAAAATCGGTCTGAAGGACCACCTATCCCCCACTCGTAGCAACGGATTGTTGTCGATGGTGAAACAAATGCGGATGTATGCACTCGCATTCAAAGCCAAAGAGGCCAAAGGCTAAATCTCCAGATAAGGATGTGTCAGGACTCGTATTCACCACAGATCACACCGATTTACACAGATAGATATTACTGGTTATCAGCAGATTAAAATCATCCTGTGTTAATATCTGCGTAATCTGTGGTGAATTATGACGTACCTCCATCTTCTTCATCCACCTGATACTCCAGAATATCCCCCGGCTGGCAATCTAGCACTCTACAGATCGCCTCAAGGGTAGAGAAACGAATCGCTTTGGCCTTTCCCGTTTTCAGGATAGAAAGGTTGGCAGGCGTAATGTCAATCTTCTCTGCCAACTCCCCCAAAGATATTTTTCTTCGGGCCATCATAATGTCAAGGTTTACTATTATAGCCATAATTCTATTAATTTTTCAATATTCGGATTCAGATAGTAAGATCTTGTTCTTCTTTCATCTTCAACCCGATGGCGAATACCTCGCCTACAATTAGTGAAACCAGTCCCAGAATGACCAGCATCACAGAATCTATGCTTGTCTCCATAGAATATCCGGACAACGAGAAGACTGAAGACAACTCATAATCATTCATCAGGGCCGGCACTGCCTCACTAATAAAATTCAGCAACAAGGCGACTCCCAACCATCGCAACCGACGGACATTCTTCCAATTAAAAATATCCGATTTATTGATAGCTACAATCAGCTGAATAAAAAGCACTGTTGACGCAATGATGGCAAAAACAGCCAGAAGCCCGGAAATCACCTGGGCAACCATCATCCAGGTACTCCTGTCGACTTTCACATTCGTAACCATCTGCGTATAGGCAACGGGGACATAAGAGCCGGTCTTTTCATTATAGACAGAATCTTTAAAGGACGAAAAATCCTTGGGCATCAGTGTGGCAATCCGAAAGTTGATAGCCTGTTCTACACTTTGATTACCGGAATGACTTATCTTCATCCCTTCGGAAAAGCCATGACCGAAATCACGCCCCATATTAAACACCGAATAACAGAATACCAGAAAAACCAGTAAACATAGTATGTTCAATCTTCTTTTCATATTATGACTTATTATTCAATCTTTATCGTTTATTTTCATTCATCTTTCCGCCACGTTCCCGGAACCGTAACCTGCTTTATCCGAAGAAAACAGCCTACGAACACCATAGCCGCCACTGCTATCAATAGATAATAGGGAGTCGTACCCGTCACATCCCTGATTGTATCTGCATCGGGATAGGTCAGACTCAGCATGACAGAAATACTGTTGTTCACAATGTGTATCAGGATACAAGGAATCAGACTTCGTGTCCGATAATAAACCCATGCCAGCAAAAGGCCTCCAAAGAAGGCTGCAACTATCTGAGCCGGATTCAAATGAAATACTCCGAAAAGCAGTGCCGAAAGGAAGATGGCTTTCCGGGGAGAATAGCGTTCAAGCAATGCCTTAGTGGCACCACCACGGAACAGAAGTTCCTCAAGAATCGGCCCCAACAAAGTAATGGCCACAATACCTAACCAACCGGACTGGAGAGCGTCGAACTGCTGTTCCAGAATATCAGGTACCCAAGATAAGACGGCAGTCAACAGATCCATCAGGACAGTCATCGACAAGCCTATCAGAAACGTTATGATCAGAAATGGAAATGAAATGAATGACCAACTTGTCTTGTCTTTGGGTATATAGTGTGCTTTCCATAAATAAAAAAACATCACTGCCATGGAAAGCAGCATCGAAGGAGCCAATGTCAACTCCGAAACCCGGGTGGCATCTACGCTCCCACCATTCATACGGGCAATGATAGTAAAAGGAATACCGATCAGCCCACCGCAAATAAGCTGGATTCCCAGATAAATCAGAATTAATTTGATCGCCGTTTTCATTCAGTCTTTTGTTTTAAATATGTACAAAGATAACGGTTTTAATTGACTACCGCTTCGGTAGAAGAGCTATTTGTATGGTGACCATGCAAAACTGAACTACATACAAACAAAGCTAACATGGAGATGGATACTACCAACATCGTAATGCTCATCAATGACTTTCTCATAAAACTTACTTTGAAGATTCGTTATGTTATTCAATAATAATTTATCGTTTTTCGATATGCAAAGATTCATATTAATTTTCACCTAAACAAGTAATTCGATAATTATTTATCGATAAACAATAAATATAGAATGTTTTTCGATATTTGTAGAGGATAAACGCTGATATAAAGAAGCCTCAAAGAACCAGCGTCAGGGAGAGTATATCCATTTGATAGCGTATTACACCTTTAGACGTCACTCTGACACTATTCATCCTAATCTACTGACACGCACTAAAACACAAATCATCAAACAGGAAGAAGAAAATGCATACAAGACGCATATAACATGCAATAAGATGCAACATCGACCGAAGATTTCCAATAAATATGCATGATATCTTTAGAAGAGAGGTCACATACCATTAAAAGAAAGACATCATTGGGTTAAAACAAAAGCTTCATTAGTTCAAAACTTCACCTGCATGAAGCCGGAAGAGAGACAAAAGAGGACATTTACATGCCTGCAATCATTTTTCAGCACGCATAGAATGATCAGGGAGAGAATAACGATTTGCACCTTAAAACAGAATATTCTGCAAATTAAAGAACACAGAACAGGCTCAAAACAGAACAAGAGACATGTATTATCCGCAATCAGGATGACTATCTGAAAAGCCGAATTCACAAAATAAGCTCCTATTTAAGAGCCGGAAGATAACGGGCCGAATATAACTCACTCAGTGGCAAACAAAAAATACAAAATGTCAATTGACATTTTGTATTTTCCCCAAAAGCGCTTCCACATCGGCTGCATCCTGATGAAGCTGCGCTATCAATCCTTCAATCCCATCGAACTTCAGCTCCGGACGGAGATATTTTACAAAAGAGAGCCGGATAAATTTATCGTAAATATCGGAATGAAAATGGAGGATATTCACTTCTATCGAACGTTCGGGACCATTCCCTATCGTGGGACGAGTACCGATATTGAGCATACCATTATAAGTATGCCCGTCGAACGTGACATGAACTGCATAGACACCATCGGCAGGAACCAACTTATCAGGATCGTCTACACTGAGATTGGCCGTAGGGAATCCGATTTTCCTTCCTACCTGATAACCGCTCACCACCGTACCATCCAGAAAATAGTCGTAACCCAGACAACGTGCAGCCCGATCTACTTCGCCCTGATGCAACATCTTACGAATGACAGAAGAGCTTATATGAAGATCATCACACACACAGGCACGAGCACGAATCACCTCTATTCCCATTTCAGAGCCATAACGGCAATAATCCTCAAAGCCTTCACTACGATTGTGTCCGAAGCGGTGGTCATATCCGATGACAAGTATCTGCACCCGATAACGGTCTCTCAGGATATCGGACATAAATTCATGGGCAGTCAGATGTGATACTTCACGTGTAAAATCAAGCATAAAGCAATAATCCACGCCCGTTTCTTCAAGCAGCGCCAGTTTCTCTTCCGAAGTGGTCAATAACTCCGGACGATAGTCTGCATTCATCACCTTACGAGGATGAATGGGAAAAGTAATCAGTGCAGAACGCAATCCACGAGCCGCAGCCAACTCTCTGACTTGTTCTATCAGAAAGCGATGCCCCATATGTACTCCATCGAAGAAACCGATGGTGGCAACACATGGTTCGGGTAGAACTCCCGGTATATTACGGATTATCTGCATGCTGTTTCTCCTATCTATTTTAATTCTCGGCAAAAAGCGGTCTCCAGTCTTCACCGGGTTTCACTGTATAGGTAGAGATGCCCAATGCCTGGGCGCCCTGGCAGTTGGCTTCGGAGTCATCTATGAAGAAAGTTTCGCGCGGATCGAGGTTTGCATCATCAAGCACTCCCCGGAAAATCTCTTCAGCGGGCTTTACCATTTTCATTTCATACGAGAGGTACATCTTTTCAAAATAGTCTTCTACACGGAAGCCCCGATACGGAAACGCATGCTCACATGCCCACTTCCAATGTATCTCGTTGGTATTGCTCAGCAGATAGACCACATATTTCTCGCGGAGTTTCAATAACATATCAAGCTTAAAACGTGGGATATCCACCAAGAAACTATTCCAAGCAGCATCAATTTGCTCATCCGTCACCTCCTGGGTTATCTGCCCGCGGATACTATCACGAAACTGGGCTGACGAGATCAACCCTTTCTCATGTTGCATAAAGATTCCCTGCTGAGAATACATGCCTAACAATTCGTCCACCTTCTCTAATCCCAACTTCCGGAAGTTTTCTATACAACGCTGACGGTCGAGATTAATCAATACACCACCAAAATCAAAAATAAGGTTTTTAATTCCTTTTCTTTTCATCTCTATTCTGTTTTTGAAAGCTTATACACGACAGAGCACGCAAAGGAAACGGAGTTTTTATATCCTGTTCATAAAAGACACTTTCTTTGCGTCCACTGTGATAAATAGCTTTCATTTTCATTTCTGAGTTAAACGTTTAACCAAGCGAATCAATTCTCCAATCCACAAGACGAGAGAAGAAGAACCGATGATGATAAGCCATGTTTGCCAGTCGAGCGGTTCTGTACGGAATACAGCTCCACCGAACTGCACTATAAGAAACTGCCCACCCAGGATGGCCAGTACAATCAATTCCATTCCGTACGACTTCGTAAGACCCTTGAATGCTGAATCGGTAGTGCCAAACACACGAGCGTTGAACAGATTCCAAAACTGAAGCATTACAAAGAAGGTGAAAAAAATGGTCAACCGCTGTACCGTCATTCCACCGTCGGCATTTGTAAAGTAGTATATCATCGCCATCAGTACTACCAGAAAGAGTGTACCGACACCGAATATATTATGTTGCATCGCTTTACTAATAATAAAATCAGTACTGCGACGCGGTTTATCGTTCATAACACTCTCACTTGGCGGAATAGAAGCCAAAGCTAAAGCGGCAAATGTATCCATGATGAGATTTACCCATAACATTTGGGTCACAGTCAACGGTAGTTCTGTTCCCACAATAGAACCGAGCAATACGATGAGAAGTGCCACAAAGTTAATGGTCAGCTGAAATACGATGAAACGCTGGATATTCTTATAAAGTGACCGCCCCCACATCACAGCAGTCCCGATACTGTTGAAAGAGTCGTCCAGCAAAGTGATGTCACTGGCCTCTTTGGCAACTGAAGTTCCGGTACCCATCGAAAGCCCTACCTGTGCATGATTGAGCGCCGGCGCATCGTTCGTTCCGTCTCCGGTCACAGCCACAACGGCTCCTTTCTGCTGCAGCAATTGTACCAGACGCTGTTTGTCGGTAGGACGGGCACGCGACATAATTTTCAAGTCCATCACTCTATCCAATGCTTCTTCATCACTCAATTCGGCAAAAGCAACTCCGGTAATGCGATTGTGTTCCGTATCTTCCGGTTTCCACAGCCCGATCTGACGCGCAATCTCAGTTGCGGTGCCCGGAGTATCCCCGGTCACAATCTTGATACCGATACCTGCCGACTGACATTTAGCTACTGCCGCAGGCACATCGGGACGTATAGGATCGGAAATGGCAACGACTCCAAGGAAATTAAGGTTATTTTCTGAAACAAGTGCCACACAGTCATCCGGTTCGTTATCTTCCACCAAACGGAATGCAAAACCAAGTGTACGCATAGCCATATTCTGATAACCCAGTAATTGTGCTTCGACAGTCGAACGATATTCCACACTATCCACACGACGGCCATCGAGAATCACCTCCTTACATTTGCCAAGCACGATTTCGGGCGCACCTTTTATATATAATACCTTTTTGCCTATCAACGGCGACTTCACCAAAGTAGCCATAAACTTACGTTCAGTCGAGAACGTCAATTGGTCGAGCACCTGTGCTCCTTCTCTGAGTTCAAGATAGTTACGTTTCTGGCTATTCAGCCACAGCAACAAGGCAACTTCCGTAGGATTACCTACTCCTTTCGGCTTCTCACCCTCTCCCGTTTCTTCAAGGAAAGCAGTGGAGTTAGCACTAATCCCTTCCGCAATCAGTCTGCTGATATCGTCATCTGCCAGTTTCCCACCATCTTTCAAACCATAGAAATTGGGCTCGTGCACCTGCATCAGATTTTGTGTCAACGTACCGGTCTTGTCTGTACAAATCACGGTAATCGCCCCCATTGTTTCGCAAGCGTGCATCTTACGCACCAAATTGTTAGTGGCAAGCATACGGCGCATATTCAGTGCCAGGCTGAGTGTCACACTCATAGGCAATCCCTCGGGAACGGCAACCACGATCAGGGTAACCGCCATCATGAAATATTTCAATGTACGCTCCAACACCGGCAACCAGTCATGCCAACCGTTCAGAGCCCCAAAATCGAAATACAGTACAACGTCTTTTATAAAGAAAATAAGGAAAGCAAGTCCGGCTACGGTAAAACCGATCTTACCGATCAGGTTGGCCAATTTGGTCAGCTGGATATTCAATGGTGTAGGCTCCGTAGTTTGTTCCGTACTCTGACGTGCCACTTTCCCAATCTCCGTAGCATCTCCCACACGAAGTACCTTCATCGATCCATGACCATCGACCACAGTTGTACCGCGCATCACCAGATTGGAAGCATACGTAGCTTCTTCATCAAAATCGGCTTCGATTATTGTTTTATTAATCACCGGTTCCCCGGTCAGGTTCGATTCGTTCACCTGCAAAGAAATAGCTTCTATCAGTTCGCCATCTGCGGGAATCTCTTCACCGGTCTCCAATACCACAATGTCACCTACTACCACATCTTTACGCGGAATCTCCTGAATACGCCCGTTACGAATCACCTTTACTAAAGTCTCTTCAGTAACGGCATTCAGTAAATCGAATTTCTTATTGGCATCGTATTCGAAATAGAAACCGATACCGGTTGCCAACAGGATAGCGGCTATAATACCGATCGTTTCGGCATACTCATTCTCGATAACGGAAATGATAAGAGAGAATACAGCTGCAATAAGCAGCACACGTACAACAGGATCTTCAAATTTTTCCAAATAAAGCTTCAGGAGCGAAGGACGCTTAGGAGGCGTCAGTAGGTTGGCACCATATTTCTCCCGGCTTTGGAGAACTTCTTGATCAGTCAGGCCCAAATGAAAATAATCGTCGTTCTTTGCAGTCATGCAGATACATACATTAAATTAGAAGTTGCAAAAGTACAACATAAATCCGGTATAAGATGTTTCTTAAATCTTTTTTAAGGATTCCAGTTTTCCCAACAGTACTTTTGACGAAATGGGCTTCGTCAGGAAATCGGTAAAGCCGCTATGCATGATTTTCTGGCGGTCTTCTTCATACGCAAAAGCAGTAAGAGCAATGATAGGCACTGTAGCCGACATCTGCCGGATAGCCTCCGTAGCCTCGTAGCCATTCACCTCGGGCATACGGATATCCATCAAGATAATGTCCGGTTGGAATTTCAGGAAAAGAGAAATGGCCTCTTCACCATTGTGAGCCCAATGTAATTCGTAACGTGAAGCAAGGATAGCTTCGCAAAGACGATAATTGTCTTCCATATCTTCGGCCACCAGTATGCTCAGTTTTTTATCACTTCCCGCATCGATAACCGGAACCCGTACTGCAGAAGGCAATTCTTCCTGCTCTTTCTCAATGATGACTTTGGGTTTAATATCGGAATGTTCGGGCAATGTAAACCAAAAGGTACTTCCTTTGCCTACCTCAGATTCGGCTCCGATTTCCCCACCCAGCTTATTTACAATCGTCTTACAGATAGAGAGTCCGAGTCCGTTACCGTTTTTATCACTTTGCAAACGCACAAAACGATCGAAAACACCCTCCAATTTATCCGCCGAAATACCCGAACCGGTATCGCTAACATAAAACCGAAGTCCATTCTCGGAAGACTGATATCCGATACGGATACTGCCCTCTGTGGTAAATTTGATTGCATTAGATACAAAATTGGACACAACCTGAGCAATTCGGTTACGATCCGTATGAACCATACACGAGGGCAACCCGGGTTCTGTTATAATCTGTACAGGCGAGTTAGAGCCTATCTTCATACGGAACAATTGTTCCAAATCATTCAGTAACAAGTTGATATCGACATCAGAATAAACAAACTCCAATGTACCGGCCTCAATCTTCGACAAATCAAGAATATCATTAACCAGCTGTAATAGCAATTCGCTGTTCGTATGGAGTATCTCCAGGTATTTTTGCTTTTCTTCTTCTGTATTGGCCGCTGCCAGCAGTTCGGAAAAGCCGACGATGGCATTCAGTGGCGTACGGATTTCATGACTCATATTGGCTAGAAAAGCGGACTTGGAACGATCTGCATTTTCCGCTTTTTCCTTCGCTTCAGCCAACGCCTCTTCCGTTTGTTTAATCGAAGTAATGTCATGCACCGTCAGCACCATACGCTCTTCACTATCCAGAGTCATAAATACTCCCGAGATCATTACGTCGCACTTTACAAATTCATGCTCGTCTATGGCAATATTCAGTGATGATTGCAAATCAGTAAATTCTTTCTTCTGGCGGAAAGCGTTTCCTATTGCTCCCCTCACCGGACATTCCTGGCAAAAAGCATGGGTTCCGCATCCCCCTTTGGCAGACAAGGCATTCCGGCATTGCAACAGATCACCTACACGCTTCTCCTTACCGTCCGGACTGAGATGAGTCAAATCATAATAATTAGTTTTCAGGACTTTGAAATCAGAATCGATTACCAAAACATACGCATGAATATGTGTCAGAATCGCATCAAACAGACAATTTACATTCTCCAGTTTCCGGTCCGATGCAGATTGCATTAACTTACCTTGTCTCTTTTCCCACAGAATAGCTCCTAAAAAAGCCACACATACCAGTGATAATACAATCTGCCACATCATAGTTTATAATTCCTTGATTAATGTTTTGTTGCTACAGACAAAGGTAGTGCTTTATTAATGAAAAAAGAAAAAATAAATGAACAATACGTCCGATACTTTTGTTATATTTGCATAAACTTAAAAAAAAGAGACGACATGAAGTACATTTGCACCGTTTGTGATTTCATTTACGATCCGGAGATAGGTGATCCGGAAGGCGGAATCGAACCCGGAACACAGTTTGAAGATATTCCTGATGATTGGGTATGCCCTCTGTGTGGAGTTGGAAAAGAAGATTTCGAACCGTATAATGACTAAACGATTCATTAACGATGAACGATAAGCGATGAGCACTCTCAATTACACGCTTTATCGTTCATCGTTCATCACTTTTTTCAAGACGCTTTCTTTTCTTTTACGTCACTGCTCGCTTCTACTACATTTACTACATAGTCACCGAGTTTTTCACATTCGGCGATAATATCCATGTAATAAACTCCCATCTGATAATCATATTCTTTATTATTCACATCCAGGATATTCTGATTCTTCAGTTGGTTACGATAGTTATTAATTTCATTCTCAATATTGAATGACTTATTAACATCGATACTCTGATGTTCGGGTTTCTCGACCACGACAATCATTTGCGACAGAGCATCATTGGTCAGTTTCATCATGAAATGAATGTGCTCATATTGCTTCTCTGTGAAATCCTGATTGGTCTGACGCTTCCGGCTGATGGTACGTGCCAGGTTATAGCAACTGTCACCAATACTTTCAATCTCGGTTACCTCACGAAGCATGGCACGTATCTGAAGCTTACTTTCTGAACTCAAACGCCCTTCAGATACCTGATTCAAGTAATTGGCAATCTCCAATTCCATATTATCACTGATATTCTCGTATTTCTCAATCCGGCTGAAAAGTTTATTGAAGTCATCATCCTTTTCAGTATGCAACAGATCTTGTACCATACCAAACATACGATGAATACGCTCGGAAAACAGATGAATCTCCTTACGGGCCTGAAGTATGGATAATTCGGCCGTAGAAAGCATACCTCCGGTAATAAAGCGCAAGCGTGGCTCTTCATCTTCTTCCTTGGGACGAATAATGGCACACACGGTACGCTCAATCAGTTTCACTCCCCAGATCAGCAGACAGACGTTACATATATTAAAAATAGAGTGGAAAGCGGACAACTTATAAGAAATAGCCACCTCTGCACTTCCCGGATGGAAGAAGGTATCGACCACCCAATTGACGAATACCATAAAAGGATGGAAAATAATCAGCACCCAGATCACACCAAAAACATTGAAAACAAAGTGAGCCAAAGCAGCACGTTTTGCCTGTGAATTAGCAGTCAGGGCAGCCAGGTTGGCTGTAATAGTAGTTCCGATATTCTCACCCAAGACCAACGCGGCACCCAGTTCCAGGCTGATCCATCCGTTGGCACACATAATTAAAGTAATAGCCATCGTCGCGGCGGAAGCCTGTACGATCATAGTGAGAATAGTACCGATAAATAAAAAGAGCAGAACCGAGAAAAATCCCATATCTGTATAGTTCTGTACAAAAGCCAGCATTTCCGGGTTGGCATTCAGGTCGGGGGCATTTGCTTTGAGGTACGAAAGCCCCATAAAGAGGAAAGAAAAACCAAAGATAAATTCACCGATAGACTTACGGTTACTTTTACCCGAAAAAATAAGAGGAAGGGCAATGGCTAAAAGAGGAAGGGCAAAAGCAGCCATGTCGACTTTAAACCCAAAAATAGAAATGATCCATGCGGTGACTGTCGTACCGATATTAGCACCCATTATCACACTAATGGATTCGGCCAATGTCAGCAGACCGGCATTTACAAAACTGACCACCATCACCGTCGTTGCCGAAGAAGATTGGATAAGGGCGGTGATCAACACACCTGTTAAAACTCCCGTTACCCGGTTTGTAGTCATTGCTGTCAGAATTCCTCGCAATCTGTCACCTGCGACTTTCTGTAAGCCCTCGCTCATGATCTTCATTCCATAAAGAAAAAGTCCTAACGAGCCAATGAGCTTTAAAAAATCATAAAAAGAATATTCCATCTATAATTATTTTAGTGGTTGTTTGTCTTCTTAGCAATTATGTGATATATTTATCCGTACTATTCACCCCAAAATGACGTGAAATGAAACAGATGTTACAAATATATTGCAAAAATAATAATATTTCTAAAGAATTCCCTATTGGGAGCTCACTTTTGGATATTTATTACGGCTTTAATCTTAATTTTCCTTATCAGGTAGTCAGTGCTAAAGTAAATAATCGCTCTGAAGGACTCAATTTTCGTGTATATAACAATAAAGATGTAGAGTTTCTGGATGTAAGAGATTCTTCGGGAATGCGTACGTATGTGCGTTCTCTCTGCTTTGTGCTCTACAAAGCTGTCAGCGAACTCTTTCCGAATGGCAAACTTTTTGTGGAGCACCCGGTATCCAAAGGATACTTCTGCAATTTGCGGATCGGGCGCCCCGTCACACTTGAAGACGTGTCACAAATAAAGAAACGTATGCAGGAAATTATAGCGGAAGACATTACCTATCACCGCATTGAGTGTCATACAACTGAAGCCGTACGTGTATTCAGTGAACGGGGCATGAATGACAAGGTAAAATTACTCGAATCTTCCGGTTCTATCTATACCTATTATTATACTTTGGGAGGTACTGCCGACTATTATTACGGTAATCTGCTCCCAAGTACAGGATTTATCCACTTATTCGACCTCGTTAAATACTACGACGGACTGTTGCTGCGTATTCCTAACAAAGAAAACCCATCTGTACTGGAAGATGTGGTAAAACAGGAGAAAATGCTCGATGTTTTCAAAGAGCACCTACGATGGAACTACATCATGGGATTGAACAATGTGGGAGATTTCAATATTGCTTGTGAAGAGGGACATGCCACGGACCTGATCAATGTGGCAGAAGCTCTGCAAGAGAAGAAAATAGCACAAATAGCCGATAGCATTTTCCACCGCGGAGAAAACGGGACTCGTGTAAAACTGGTATTGATTTCCGGACCGTCATCATCCGGGAAAACGACTTTTAGTAAGCGACTCTCCATCCAGTTAATGACCAACGGCCTGAAACCATATCCCATCTCACTGGACAATTATTTTGTAGACCGTGAAGACACTCCATTGGATGAAAACGGCAATTATGACTATGAATCCCTTTATGCCCTCGACCTGGAGTTATTCAATACACAACTACAGGCTTTGTTGCGTGGCGAGGAAGTAGAACTGCCCCGCTATAACTTTATGTTGGGAAAAAAAGAATATAAAGGTGATAAATTGCGGATCGACGAACATACGGTATTGATTCTTGAGGGAATACACGCCCTTAACCCGGAACTGACTCCGCAAATCCCGGCAGCAAATAAGTTCAAAATATACGTCTCTGCCTTGACAACCATCTCGCTGGACGATCATAACTGGATCCCAACGACGGACAACCGACTTTTGCGCCGTATTATCCGGGACTTCAACTATCGCGGCTATTCTGCCCAAGAGACTATCTCACGCTGGCCCAGCGTACGCGCCGGAGAAGATAAATGGATCTTCCCTTATCAGGAGAATGCCGATGTGATGTTCAACTCCGCCCTTTTATTTGAATTTGCCGTGCTCCGCTGTCATGCCGAGCCCATTCTTACCAGCGTGCCACGTAACTGTCCGGAATATGCTGAAGCATACCGATTGCTGAAGTTTATCAAATATTTCACTCCTGTACAGGATAAGGAGATTCCTCCAACCTCACTTTTGAGAGAATTCCTGGGAGGAAGCAGTTTTAAATATTAGATAGAGCCATATTCCAAATCATTATCAGACATAGACTTTACAAATACCGGCTCCGGAGAGAGCCTTATTTGTAGAATCTATGCCTGAATTATCAAATTTTATCCACCTTTCAACCAACCGGTAATGCCCGCCATTCCTCTTTGAAGAAGAATCAAAGAAGAAATGAAAAATAAGAGGGGGAAATGAGAGGTTTCTACAAAGATTTTTTAACTTTGTCACTGTTTAAAACCAAATCGCATGAAAATATCGACTTTAATCCTGACCATCCTCGTTTGTTTTAGCACAATCGTCGATGCACAAGGCACACAAAACAGAGCAAATGAACTGATGAAACAAGCGCAGAGTAGTCTGGAACAAAAAGAATACACTAAGGCGCGTTATCTTTTCATCCAGGCCTATGGCGCTTTCGCAACGCAGGAAAATTATCCGAAAGCCGTGGAATGCGGAATTCAGGGAGCAGCTCTGTACCATCGTGAAAATTATTACAAAGAGGCATTCGACCTCTGTAGAGGAATGGATCAGCTAGTCTGGGCCGGTGAACAAAAACAGCAGAAACAATTTTACCCGCTACGTTTCCAAATCACCAAAGAGAGACTGCAGATGTACATCGGACTTAAGAATGCGGCGCAGGCTAAAATTCAATTGGATAAGCTGGCAGAAACCGCAGGCCTGGCCAAGAACGATTCATTAAGCGAGAACCTACTATACACACAGGCAAGTTATTACTACACATTCGGGCAAAACACTCAGGGAGACGCGTGCTTTCAGAAATTAATCAACCAATATAAAGCCCAAAAGAATTACGATAAGGTCAACGAATGCTATAAAAACCTGATTGCCATCGGACGTAAATCTAACAATGCCTCACTGGTGGCCCGCACTTACGAGAACTTCATCGTCTGGACCGATTCGGTAAAAGCAATGACGGCACAAGACGAACTGAACGTACTGAAACGCAAGTATGACGAAAGCCAGCAGATCATTCAGGAGAAAGAAGACACACTTTCGGGCAAACAGTATATGATCGTCGGGCTGTGCACACTGGTAGTAATCCTGATTGCCGGTCTGATATTTGTGGCCATCGTACTGCTTCGTTTCATTGCCGGTAACCGGAAACTGAAAAAGAGCGTACAGATAGCCAATGAACACAATGAACTGAAGACACAGTTTATCCAGAATATTTCAGCACAGATGGAACCTACGCTGGATACACTCGCCTCTTCTGCCGCCGAGCTGTCGGACAAAGCACCTCAACAGGCACAGCAGATGCAAGGACAAGTAGCAGCCCTGAAGAAGTTCAGCAATGATATACAGGAACTTTCCACATTGGAAAACTCTCTGACTGAACCTTATGAAATGAAGGAGATCAACGTAAATACTTTCTGTGAAGCTACCATGGATAAGGTGAAAGAGTTTGTACAACCCGAAGTTTCGACCGTAGTCAATGCTGCCAAACTCCAGATCAAGACCAATCCTGAACAACTGGAACGGATATTGATTCACTTGCTGAAGAACGCTGCGGAATATACCGAAAGCGGAAAGATATTCCTTGATTTCAAAAAGAGAGGCGCACATACGCACCAATTCATTATATCGGATACCGGTACGGGTATTCCCGTTGAGAAACAAGAGAACCTGTTCAAGCCCTTCACTGAAATCAAAGACCTGACAGAAGGAGACGGTTTAGGACTACCCATCTGCGCCCTGATAGCAACCAAAATGAACGGCAGCCTGACACTGGATACCAGCTATACCAAGGGGAGCAGGTTTGTGCTCGAATTACATGCATAATTAAATAAAAGAAGTGAATGTGCCGCAACTAAAGTGAGCACTCTAAAAAGTTACAGACTGTAATCCATAAACATAAAAGAGCCATATCATTACTCAAAAATAGAGTTTGACATGGCTCTTTTCATTGTTCATAAGGGCAGGCAAATTTCAAATGAGAAACTCTCCCTTTCTAAATCAGGATTTAAACACATCCTCTCCCGCTATTTTTTTCGGGGGGAGACGTTATCAGACGGTAAGCTCCAACAACACTTCTCCTTTGGTATTGAGTACTTTCACCTTAAGTATGTCCTTCTTCTTCTCAATCACCATTACCGTTGCACTTTTCATGCTATAACCGCCACCGATAATCACCGGGAAGTTATTGCCAAGGCTGCCTTTGGGATGATAGGCATATTCATGTGTATGCGCGTTAAGGCTGATATTGAAAGGTGCTTTCTCCAGAAGTTTACCCCAAAGCCCGGAACACAGATTCTCGTAGTCGTTTCCGTAAAGCGGAATGTGATGAATCAGAATCCGCTTAGCGGCTTTCTTAAATTCTTTGGAAGCGAGCTCACGCTTCAAAAATCCTACCTGGTCATTACGCAGCTTCGTAAAGTCGTTGAGTCCGTAGTATACCCAATGATCATCCGGCTTATCTTCACCGCAATCGAGCATTACGATACGGGTATCTCCCCAGTTGAAGGAGCCGTAAGTCTTATCGCCTACATAATCGAACAGGCTGTGCAGGCCTACCGAATAGGCATTCCGGATCTCGTGATTGCCGCGCATAAAGAAGACAGGTACGCGGTCACCCTCCACGCCTTCGGTCAGTTCGCTGATAAAGGCCGTTGCCTGATCGTGATTGGCGGGGTCGTCTACACAATCGCCGTTGAACACTACAAAATCATAGTCAATCCCCTTTATCTGTTCGCACAATGCCTGAAACGTCTTCGATTGTTTATGCAGGTCGTTGAACACCACAGCCGTAAAACTGTCATCACCGGCTGCGGGTAACGTGAACTCCCTGAGTTCTGTACGGGCTGTATTGCCAAACACCTTTTTGTAGGCCTAGTAAAGCAGGATCTCCTGCGAACAGGTACGATAATAATATTTCTGTCCGGGCTGCAAACTATCGAGGCGAATCTTGTGAAGAGTATTGCCACAAACAACTTGACCATCCAGAAGGGTACGTGCGCGCTTCAGGTTGGAAGGGTCCGTGCCGTACTCCACCCAGCAATAGGCCGGCACGTTGGTCTGCCACATCACTGTGATTCCACCTCCTACGGGATTCTGAAGATAGGGTTTGGTACGGCAAATCCGATTCTCGGGTACCGCCATCCGTACTTCTACCAACAAAGGACGATGATCGGACGCCAGAGGCTCATCGATCACCCGGGCCGAGTTGACAACAAAAGTAGGCGTTTCCTGTTTCAGAGCAATCAGGTAGTCGAGCGTCTCCTTCGGTTCGGAAGCCGGATAAGTGGACTGCTTCGGGTTGGAAAGTATCTGGAATGTACTCTTCAAATCTTTGATAAAGCCGGAGTCGGCATCCGAGTTGAAGTCACCGGCAAGGAAGAAAGGTTTCCGGGTATCGGCTGCAACGGACTTCAGGATTTCGAGAGACTTCATCCGATCCTCTTCGGTCAGAGAGAGGTGCGTACACGCAAAGACATACTCTGGGAACTCGGTGACAAGCAGCGTGCGTGCCTCTTCACGTCCCGGAAGGGCGAAGGTTTGCACACGGAGCGGAGTCTCTTTCGAAAGTATACCGATGCCATACTTTCCTCCGTCATAATCGATGGCAGGCGCAAAGCAGGGATGCAATTGAGTGCGTTCCGCCAGTTCCTTGAGAACATCGGTCCGGTTGCTCCGGGCAGTCATGCTGTCCAGTTCCTGGATGGCAACGATGTCCGGACGGGCGTTGTTGATCACATTGGCTACACGCTGATAATTGCATATACCGTCCATACCATTGGCGTTACGGACGTTGTAGGTCATCAGGCGCAGCACATCTTCAGCCTGGGCTGACAGCACAAAAAGTGCTGAAAATAAGAGCAATAATAGTTTTCTCATAAGGATTCCTCCCTAAAAGATGTCGCGGAAGCCTGTTTCACCACAGAGCTGCATAGGCAGAGAGGCACAGGAGAGGAGCTCTACGGAGCGTGACCTGCAGAACGGGAGTATGCCATAACTCACCACAGAGTGATACAGAACTTCACAGGACGAACTTAATCTATTGATAGATAACAGTATCCATCTGTATACATTCGTGTAATCTGTGGTGAATGCGAGTTTCGACACATCCTCTTTCCACGAATCACCGCTTATCGTTTGGAGACCGTTCCGCCGGATACCGGCCTATGTCCTCTGCGGGCAGCTCCCGCTACATCTTCATTGTTATATTTTGAGTTATTAAATTTGAATAATAGCACATATACTGTCTCTTCCTGTCGAAAAGAGGGATCAGGGAAGAGGTTTTCTGTACACCAGCGTCAGCCCGTCCACCGCCCCGTACTCTATCATCAGTTGACGGAAAGCGGCATAATCCGCCGGGCGAATCATCTGTTTCTTCAACTTCAGGCTCCGGATCACTCGCGTTTTCGCTCCTTCGGGACGGATGGAAATGGTTAATGTACCTACGGCATTGTCCATCTTCTTCTCCATCGGCCGAGTGACAGGCTCCATACCTGCAGGAGTATCTACGGTATAGGTGAAAGATTCATCCGCCAGCCCGGGCAACAAAAGGTTTGAAGTGCGCTTGCTATTGAACCGGACGTACTGGGAATCGGCCAGGCTGCCACGCTCTACGGGGAGGGTGAAGACCAGATAGCCATCTTTGGCATTTGCCGCGTCGGGCTGCAATGCATAGTCTTTTCTCAGGGTAACCGATGGAAGATTCAATTCAAACGGCTGCGTCAATGAAGCTACATAGGCATAATCTTTCTGCCAGGAAACGGCTGAGGGAGTTTTGCCTTTCAGTGACAGAGCCTGTTGGCTGCCTCCGGCGTCGGTCCACACAAACAGTTCGCGGATGCTGCCTACTCCCAGTGATGCCGTATTCTCGGACGGAGCGCAGACCGCCCCTATCCCGGCTTTCAGTCCGGCCGCTTTCAGCAATGCGGCCATCAGATTCGCCTTCTCGGCCTCCGTGCCGTATGCCGAACGGATCACCTCTGCGGCGGGACGGATGCGATAACCGCTTTCCGCCAACGGGAGGGACGAATAGTAAAGATTATCAATCACATAGTCACGTATCGCGGTTACTTTTTCTTTATCGTCCTTCGCTCCGGCAGTCAGTTTTCCGGCCAGCGCACGAATCCCTGCATCTCCTTCCGGTTGCCATTGTGACGTCAGAAACGACAGGGGTTTCTCCTCAGTCGTAGCAGTCAGCAGAGGCAAATCACCGCCGATCACCGACACCTGCGGCTCACGGCTGAGGGCGGGCAGATTCTTCAGGGTCCAGCTGACTTGCTTCATCCCTTCGGATTCGGTTACGGAAGCTTTTGCCTTGTGGTTGTTAAGGGCATATTCCAAATGTTGCCCCCGGGGAACGGTGATGCTGATCTCGTACTCCTTCACCGGCGAAGAGTGCTCCAGCAACCGGCAGATCTGAATCCCCGGCAAATATCCCGGTTTGGTTGTAATGGAATAGTCCAGATAGATGGTAGCTCCGAGTTCCAGCCCGGTGTGTACGACTACCATCTCGCGCAAAGCATTGAATGCCGGCGCATTGGCCGCTGCCGAGGGAAGCACTTCGACCAGAGCATTGGCGGGGGTCTTGACGATATTTCCGTCTTTCTGGCGGGTATACGACTCGTGAATCTGCAAAGTCTGATAACGGGGATCGTACGTAATGAACGACTCCCCATACGTGCGGTTCATGGCCGTGTGAGTGTACAGCGTCAGGACTTTCGACTGACGATAAACCTGCGTACCATCAGCCTGCAGGGTCCAGCTTTCTTTGATTTTCTTAAATTCCGCTTCCCGGGCGGTGATCGGAAGAGTCAGCGCAAACAGGCAGAGGAGCAGAAGGGTATATATTTTAGTCATGTGTGACGATCATCTTTTTAGAGTTTAACAATCAAATAATCCGCAAAGCTTTTGTAGGCATTCACCGCAGCACGGAATCCTTCCCAGTCGGCTGCCCGATAGATGCGCTTCTTCAAGGCGAGTTTCTGTTTCAGCACCAGTTTGTTGCCAACCTGCTGCAACGAGCCTTCGAAGTCGGCTGCCGGAGCGGCCTTTTGTTCGCTGCGCGGCTCTCCCGCCAGACGATATCCCCGAGGCAGGGCAATCGTTTCGTCCAATTCGACCAGACGAGAGCAAGCATCACGGAAGCCGTATTGGCGGGGGTTCAAACCGGGGACGGGTGGGGGGGACGGGCGGATAGCAG